>Ga0209386_1000029_pt1 | contig 82721 bp, 66 predicted proteins | sample NGEPertwo_FD_184510 | JGI IMG/M metagenome (GOLD analysis project Ga0209386, IMG submission 184510) | Arctic peat soil microbial communities from the Barrow Environmental Observatory site, Barrow, Alaska, USA - NGEE Permafrost154B-two... | ecosystem: Environmental > Terrestrial > Soil > Wetlands...
AACAGTTTGGAAACCATTAAGATAGCAAAATGAATTCAATTAAACAACTGATAGTCAATGTATTATACTAATATATTTTAAATTTAAACAGTCTCTTAGTCAGTACGATTTATTTCGTGTAAAGAGTCGCCGAAAGGTTGAAGCTTCAGGTAAACTGCGTTAGTATGCACCATTATTGCAATAAACGGTACTTTAAAATGAATTTATAATCACTTTTTACGGTTATTTATTAACAATTGAAGTCTTAATAAGCTGTTGATAACAATTGTAAATATAAACAAATAATCATTTTATTAATCAAATAAAAAGAGTAATGGAAATTACGAATACGTGCAAATCATTTAATTCAACTTTCAGGATATTTTTAATAATTTTCATATGCCTATCTGGTGAATTCATAAATAATCACAAAAGAAGCCTGCTCTAAAAGCCCAATTAAACAAAGAAAAAATTAAATTTCGACCAATTTATTAATGATTTTTTATCATTTATTTCTTCTAATCTTAATGAAGTCAGGTTTACTTTGCACAAGAATTTCAAATTGAGAATCTGTCTGATTCATTATTCAATGGTTAATAAACATTAATCAAAATTTATCCCTTTTATACAACAGTACATTAACTTGCAATTAAAATCAAATCCCATTTTTAATATGTAATTTCTATGAAAACAAAACTCTTAAAATTTACTATTTATGATTAAAAAAATCAGTTTTTTATTAGTCGCGCTCATTATTTCATCAGCTACTATTATGCAGGCACAGGTAACCTCATCCAGTATGGGTGGACGTGTTACTGATGCTGAAGGAGCTGTGATGGGTGCAACGGTGATTGCTACACACACCCCTTCAGGAACAACTTATGGTACTGTAACCAACATGGAGGGCCGATTCAACCTAAACGGTATGCGTGTAGGCGGACCTTATACTGTAGAAGTTACTTTCATTGGATATAGTGCATACACACAAAACAACATTACGTTGAGTTTAGGTGAAAACTATGTAATGAATGTTGTACTCTCAGAAGAATCAACATCATTAAATGAAGTTTTTGTTACGGCAACCCGCACAAAATTCTCTAATGAGAAAACTGGAGCAGTGACCAATATCACAAACAGTCAGATAGCTAATTTGCCTACAGTAAGCCGTAGCATTATGGACGTTACCCGCCTTTCACCTTATGGTGGTAATGGGATGAGCTTTGCCGGTACAGATGGTCGTACGGCTAACTTTACAGTAGATGGAGCTAATTTCAACAATAACTTCGGATTAAGTGATAAACTTCCCGGTGGAGGCAGCCCAATTTCTCTTGAAGCTATCGAAGAATTACAAGTTGTAATCACTCCATATGATGTTCGTCAAACTAACTTTATTGGTGGTGGTGTAAACGCTATTACAAAATCTGGTACAAATACCTTCAAAGCTAGCGCTTACGTTTATAATAGAAATGAAAACTTACGCGGTGATGCTGTTTCTGGTCAACAAATCCAAGGAGCACGTGAAAAAGACCGTAATACAACGTACGGTTTCACTTTAGGTGGTCCAATTATCAAAAACAAATTGTTTTTCTTCGTAAACGGTGAAATGGCTAAAACACCAACAATTGCCAATCGTTGGAGAGCTTCAACTGATGGTGTTGCTGATCCAGACAATTTTATCTCTCGCACAACAGAAAACGATCTAAAGACGGTTTCTGATTTTGTAAGAGGTCAATATGGATATGAAACGGGATCTTACACAAGTTTCCCTGCAGATGAAAGCAATAACAAATTTCTTGCTCGTTTGGATTGGAATATCACAAACAAACATCGTCTGGCTTTGCGTTACAACTACACAAAAAACCGGTCATGGATATCTCCTAATGCTAGTTCTATGGATGGTGGTACTCGTATGTCTGAGGCAAGAATGTCACAGGCTTCAATGTCATATGCCAACTCGATGTATTCGATGGACAACCTTGTTCATTCATTCTCTTTTGACTTAAATAGTCGTTTATCTGAAAAAATCTCTAACCAATTCTTGGCAACATTCTCTAAACTTGACGATGTTCGCGGAACAAACTCTGATGAATTTCCTTTTATCGACATTTTGAAAGACGACCAAGCATACCTCTCTTTAGGTTACGAGCTATTTACTTGGAACAATGGTGTTCACAACAATGTATGGAACATTAAAGATGAGTTGACTTATTATCTAGGTAATCATAAAATTATTGGTGGAGTAGCCTATGAATACAAGATGGCAGATAATGCTTATATGCGTAACGGTACAGGATACTATCGCTACTCAAGTCTCGATGACTTCTTAAACGAAGGAACACCTGAAATTGTGAACTTAACTTATGGTTACGATGGCGAAATTAATCCTGCATCACGCGTAAGAACGAACAAAATCAGTGCATACGCTCAAGATGATTGGAGTGTTAGCGAAAGATTCAAACTTTCATACGGTCTTCGTATCGATGGTCTTATGTTTAACAATAATGATTTAATGACGAATCAAGCTATCCAGGGAATTGATTATGCTGGTCGTAATATCGACACTGGTAAATGGCCTTCAACAAGTATCGTATTCTCTCCTCGTATAGGTTTTGTATGGGATGCTTCTGGAGACAAGAGTCTGAAAGTTCGTGGTGGTACCGGTTTTTTCTCGGGTAATTTACCGCTTGTATTCTTCACCAATATGCCTACCAACGGTGGAATGGTACAATATCAGGCACAAATAAATGGGAAGACCAAAGTTTATGATGCGGGAAAAGATATAGAAATTATTAAAGGTTACAGTGGTTCGTACACGACAGACGCGAATGGAGACAGGTATGTTGATATGACACAGTTTGCCGGCGGTCTTGTAACTGATGCTAACGGAAAAGTTACTACTTCTGCTCTTTATGATAAATTAACGTCATTGGGATATCCTTCAACTATTTCTCCTGAAGATGGAACAGTACCTTCTAATATTGCGGCTGTAGATCCTAATTTCAAGATGCCACAAGTATCGAAAACGTCACTTGCTGTTGACTATGCATTCCCAACATCTTTCCCATTCTCTGCAACAATAGAAGGAATCTACAACAAAACGATTAACGGTGTTTCTATTTCTGACTGGAGTATTCCATCTGTAGGTGGTTTTGCTCGTTTTAACGGTGTTGACAATCGTCCAATTTATCCTGCCGGTTATCGTACCGCCACAAAAGCCTTTGTGCTGGAAAACACAAGTCGCGGTTATGGTTGGTCAGCCAATATCACTTTAAATGCTCAACCAGCAGAATGGCTCAATTTGATGGCTGCCTATACACACACAGTTGCTAAAGATGTAACAGGTATGCCGGGATCTAATGCAGAATCTGCATTTACATACGTTCCTACAGTAGAAGGCCCTAACAACATTAAATTGCACAATTCTCAATACACCACACCCGATCGTCTTGTGGCATCGCTTACTGCCCACGACAAGAGCGGTAATCACTATAGCATTATCTATGAAGGATGGCGCGGTGGAGATAACTACTCATATATGACTGTTAACGATTTCAATGGTGACGGTTACAACTACGATGCAATCTATGTTCCAACTGACGATGAAGTGGCAAACAATCAGTTCCGCTTTGTTTCAGCAGACGATCAAACTCGTTTTATGGACTATGTGCATGCCAATGATTATTTGAAAAATCAACAAGGCAAGTATGCAGAAGCCTATAGCGTTTACTCTCCCTGGGTAAATCGCGTCGACTTCGGCTACAAACATGATTTTGCTCTTAATGCAGGTAATAACGAACACAAACTGCAACTTAGCTTTGATATCAAAAACGTGATGAACCTGTTCAACTCCAGTTGGGGTGTAGCTAAATATTTGAACCCGGAAATTGGTTCGGAAGCTCGTATCCTCAAATACGAAGGTGTTGATGCTGACGGTGTGGCAACATTCTCTACACCCTCTTCAATCAATGGTAATACCCAAACATTCACGCCAAACCACTCACTGGGTCAATGTTGGTATGCATTAATCGGTATCAAGTATTTTTTCAACTAATTAAAAAAGCTCTGACAATTATGAAATTAAAAAAAATAATTCCATTTTTCATTGCAATACTTGCCTTGATGACAAGTTGTACCGATGAAGCAACAGTGACATTGCTAAAAAAAGTTCAAGTATCGTCGTCTTACGTGGCTATCCCTGTTGATGGTGGCTCTACAGCAATTACTGTAACAGCAAAAGATAGCTGGACGGTAGAGAAAGTAACTACTACTAAAGATCAGGTTGAATGGTTGACTATCTCTTCAAGTTCTGGCGATGCCGGTGAATCAACGCTTACATTTTCGGCTTCATCTGCCATAGATGGTCGTATTGCAGAGGTTTTAATTCAATGTGGAGGCGAAACTCAGAGAATAAATGTCATCCAGGGTTTGGCGAAAATTGCAACTGCCACATGTGCGGAGGTGATTGCCGGACCTGACAGCAAGACCTATCAGGTAACCGGAGTATGTACGTCAATAAGCAGCACAACTTACGGCAACTGGTATTTGAAGGATGAAACAGGCTCTATTTATATATATGGTACCCTTGACGCTAAGGGTACAGCGCAAAACTTTTTAAGTTTAGGACTTGAAGTGGGAGATGAAGTAACTGTTCAAGGACCAAAAACTACCTACGGAACAACGGTTGAATTGGTAAATGTAATGGTTATCACTATCAACAAATCACTTGTGAAAGTTGATTCGGTAAAAAACGCAGCGCTTCCTCTCGAAGGTGGTGAATTTACTGCATACCTTACCTGCAAAGGACAAGGCGTATCGGTAGAAATTCCTGATGATGCCAAGTCTTGGCTATCAATTTCATCTATCCAATCAGCAGGAACTAATACTGTTGTGAAATTCAAAGCCGAAGCTAATAACGGCGGAGATCGTGGAACTACTCTCACGTTCAGCACTACTGATGGTTCTAAAAACTATAGTTCACAAACAACTCTTAGCCAAAAAGGAGCGATTGTACAAGCAACTATTGCAGAATTTCTTGCAGCTACAGTTGGCGATATACCATATCGTTTGACAGGTGTTATTACCAGTATTTCCAATGCTACATATGGCAATTTATACTTAAAAGACTTCTCTGGCGAAGCGTATGTTTATGGTATTCAGGATTTTGCAGATAAAGGTTTGAAAGTAGGTGATATCATTACAATTGTTGGAAAACGTGCTGCTTATCATGATAGTCCTCAAGTTAGTGGTGCTGTTTTGGAAAATGTTATTCCTGTAACTCCTGCTACTATTGCAGAGGTGCTGACTGAACCTGACGACACCAGTACTTACTATATGGTAACCGGTGAAATTACATCGATTGATGATGAGAATTCCGGTAAGCTTTATCTGAAAGATGGCGATAGCCAGATTTATGTATATAAATGTTATCCAGGTTATGCTGCAACCGGTGATGATAGAAACGGTTTACTAGCTGCCAAAGGTCTTAAAGTTGGTGATACACTTACAGTCATTGCAACGAAGGGTTCTTATAGTGGAGTAGCTCAACTTGTAAATAGTTCTTATTTCAGCCACGTAAGTGCTCAATAAAATGTAATGCCTTGTACGAAGGAACGATGAAAAACTATGCAATCACTTTCAAATGTACCAAATCAGGTCCAAGTCCTGAATTTACATTCGTTGAAGGTCCAACTTTAAAATAGAAAGAAGAAATAGTTTTAGAATAAAAAGGCCATCCTGAATAATGAAGGATGGCCTTTTTTATCAATTTTAAACTTGAACCCATCAGATATATCTCCTGTTTATTTAATGTTTAAATCTCCATTTTTTAATTCTGAAACTGACTCACGCGAAACAACGCCAATAATGAAGAATATCTTTTCCTGGTTTTTGCTTTTTACAGCTTTGACTCTTTTCTCAATTTCGGGAATTGCTCAGCCAGTAGGCTTTTATAATGGAACGGAAGGGAAAGCCGGTGATAAACTAAAACAAGTACTTCACGAAAAAATCAATCATCATGTTGATTTTTCATACTATCAGGCTAAGGACCTTATTAACTATTCAGATGCTGATCCGGATAATCCAAACAACGTTATCCTTTTCTATTCTCAGACTTCAAGAGATGCATCATCGTATGGCACAGGTGCCGGAACCATTAACAGGGAACATGTGTGGGCAAAATCGCATGGCAATTTCTCAGGAATCAGGCCAATGGATGGTGATGCACTCAATCTACGACCTGCTGATGCCGCCGTTAATACAAATCGGAGCAATCTTGATTTCGATAATGTTCAACCCAATGGCACACAGGACGTAATTGCAACCGACTGTTGGTACAATGCAAATGCTTATGAACCGGGGCCGTTCACCAAGGGACAGGTTGCCCGGATTTTATTTTATATGGCAACCAGGTACGAAGGAACTGATGGGGAAATAGACCTTGAGCTGGTATCGAAATTAAATAACTATCCGGAAGCCCAATTTGGAAATTTGACAACATTACTGGAATGGAACAATGAATATCCACCTTCGGATTTGGAACGACAGAGAAACGACCGTATTTTCAGGATTCAGCAAAACCGCAATCCATTTGTCGATCATCCGGAGTTTGCCGATTACATCTGGGCCAATGAAATTCCTTCCGGACCGGGATTTGGAAATTTTACGATGACTCCTGAATTTCCGCTACCCGACGAAACTGCTACCATTTCGTTAACCATCAAAAATACGACTGACCTTTCGGATGTTTCTCTTTTCTGGGGAGATGCTTTTGACTCGGAAACGCACCAGATTAAGATGGATAAATCGGGGGAAACCTACACTGCAATTCTTTCACTTTCGGGATACCATGCAGGAGATTTGGTTAATTTTAAAGTCCAGGCAACCAGCACAGGCAGCGGAATAACAAACTTCAGGGGCAACTATCTTCTCCCTGAAAAAGTATCGGCAAATCAGTTGACTGGCATAAGCGAAGTTCAGGGAACCGGTTCTTCAAGTCCGTTGGTGAATCAGAACGTAACTATTTCAGGCAGGGTTACCGCCAATTTCGATAATTCGTTTTATCTTCAAACAGGGAATAGTAAACGTTCAGGAATTAATATTTACAATACGCTGTTTACCGGAAAAGAAGGGGACAGTCTCGTCATAAGAGGAACAGCATCCGAATATTCCGACCTGACTGAAATCTATGATGTCAGTTCTGTTTATAACTTTAAATCAAATCAAACGACTGAACCTGTTGTTATTACCACTCCACAGGTAAATGAAGATTACGAAGGGATGCTGGTGCAAATCGACAATGTAATCTTTGACAAACCGGGAAGTGTTATTCAGGAACAAAACATGAGCTACACTGCTACCGACAATAACGGAAGTGTTGTAGTTTACATCAATAAATATTCAAGGTTGGTCCAAAATAGTTTTCCTTCAACAGCCACCAATCTGGTTGGAGTTGTCAGCCAATATCAGGGAACATATCAAATCCTTCCGCGCGACATCAACGACTTTAAAGTATATACAGCAAATAAAACCCTGATACAGGCTAAAGCTGAAACCCTTATCGTTTACCCCAATCCGGTAACAGGACTTTTGAATATTAAAAGTGATCAAGCTGTCTCGTCTATAAAAATCACAAACTTATCAGGACAAGTTGTGCGTAATCTGCAACAAGCTCAAAAGCAAGTAAACATTCAAAGTTTATCACCGGGAATTTATATTCTGGAAGTGAAATTCAAGGACGAAACAAGCGGATATACCAAATTTTATAAGCTATGGAATGACTAGTCCGTTTAATGAGGGATACCATCCTGAAAAAGATTAAGTTGTTGTATATTCAGTCTGAGGCAGGTTGGCATTTTTGTCTTAATTTCAGGTATTCCAAAAGATTGCCTCGCTGACCGTTGGTGAATTCAGAAACTGGATACTGATGAACAACCTGACTTGCCGCTGATAGAAACTATTGAAAAAGAACGGGCTACTATTTGTGAATTTAGAGCATAAATTACCTTTCCCCCATTCTTCTTGTATTACCTTAATGCGTTTGTTTACCAAACAATACTTTTGGTTCTGTGTTTTTATTTCAGAAAATCATACTTTTGCACCCTTATTTTTGTGCAAACTAATAAATGCATGCGATGGAACAAAGATTAATCCGGCAAATGCTTGATGAAAAAGGATTTATTGACGAGCCGGTAAGCCCTGGAATAAAGTTGGTTGAGGAAATTAACCGGCTAAAAAAAGAGAAGAATGCGGTCATTCTCAGTCATTATTATGTGGAGAGTGATCTTCAGGATATAGCTGATTATGTTGGCGATAGCCTTGGTCTGGCTCAGGAAGCTGCTAAAACAGAGGCGGATATTATCGTTTTTGTGGGTGTCCATTTTATGGCCGAAACGGCTAAAATCATCAATCCGTCCAAAAAAGTCATTTTACCAGACCTGAAAGCAGGCTGCTCACTGGCAGATTCTGCTCCGGCCGACAAATTTGCTGAATTTAAAGCTCAATACCCAGACCATCAGGTTATTTCGTATATCAATTGCACGGCCGATCTGAAAACGATGACCGATGTGGTTTGTACTTCGGCCAATGCGCTGAAGATTGTAAACAGTTTTCCGCCTGAACAGAAACTGATTTTTGCTCCGGACAAAAACCTGGGTAACTACATTAACAGCCTGACGGGACGCGATATGGTGCTTTGGGACGGTGCATGTATGGTACATGAAAAGTATTCTCTTGAAAAGATTATAGATTTAATGGATCAGCAACCGGACGCTGAATTTATCGCTCATCCGGAATGCGAAAAACCGGTATTGTTGCTTGCTGATTTTATTGGCTCAACAACCGCTTTGCTCAATTACGCTGCAAAAAGCGCCTCGAAAAAATTCATCGTGGCTACTGAAAGTGGAATACTGCACCAGATGAATAAATCCTGTCCGGATAAAATTTTCATTCCTGCGCCTTCAATCGACTCAACATGTGGCTGCAACGATTGCTCGTACATGAAACTGAACAGCCTTCAGAAATTATACATTTGCCTGAAAAATGAACTTCCGGAAGTTAAACTTTCTGAAGAAGTAATCCGGAAAGCACAAATACCAATATATAGAATGCTCGAGATTTCGAAATAAGTATAAGAATACATACCTGTCAGGGTTTTTAACCCTGACAGGTATGTAATTTAATAGTTAATGCCAGCTACTTTCAATAACCCATCCACATTTTTAACTTTGGCAAACGGTATCAACTTAAATCCGTAGGAATATTCTTTTTGACTCAAACGGTACTTCGGAAGGGGTGTACCTCTTGGTGACCAGGAATCGTTTCCTCCAACTCCGGCTTGTCCCAAATCAATGTTTACGGTATAAAACCCTGCCGGTTCAAGCTCGTTGATGTGTTGCGCTTTTAGAATGTTTCCAGCTGTATATGGCCAGACAGAAGTATTGATGAGTTGATTTCCAGCAAATAACAAGCCTGTTCCCGTTGCATTCCGGAGAGCCAGCCAGCGGACTTCGGTATGATTCCCGTTTTCCATAGGCATTACATACTGGAAAATAAAGTCTTCCACTTTTCCTGAATAAATATTCACTTCGGCGGCCCAGTTTCGGTCGGCGTAATTTTCGTACGGTCCTTTTCCGTAGAAACTCATTAATCCCATATTATCCGATACTTCTGTCGTCATTCCAATACGCAACGGATCGGTTAGCTGATCCCCGATTTTAGCCAGGTAATTTATTTCAATCACTCCATTGCCGCTTATTTTGTACGAAAGCTGCAGATTCAGTCCTTTCTCACTTTCCAGCCTGGCAATAATCAGTTTAGTAATTCCTTCATCCAGAACATTAAACTGCACAACTTTTAAGTCAGCAGTAACCGATGGCCAATCTGACAGATTTTCCAAAACGCTCCAGGCTTTCAGATCATTGTCGGTCAAAGGCCGCCAGAAATTTGGTTTTAGAGCGCCGGTAATCATGTTATTCCCGTCAAACTGATAGTTTATCAGGTATCCGGTAGTTTTATCGAAAGTAACTTTAAACTCTTTTGTGCCTAGAATCAGGCTTTTTTCAGAATCGTCAAACACCTGTACTGCAATTTTGGAAGCTACCTTTTGAACTGGTTTTGCGTCCAAAACAAGGAATTGTTCTTTGGCAATCTCGAATCCTCTTTGGGCATATAATTCATCTTTGGCCAGCCTGACGCTCACTCGTAACCAAACTTCACCAGTCGTTTTTGATAAATCATGATCAACAGCAAACAGTCTTGATTCACCTGGCAGAACATTGAAAGCACCAAGACTTCCAATCCCTATTTGTTTGCCATTTTCAACCAGAGTCCAGAGAATATTAAATTCATTCAGATTACGGGAATAAAACCGGTTCTTTATCCTGAAATGCAATTCATCCAGATCGTACGGTTCAATTGAGACTGGCTGGAAAACGTATTTGCATTCTTCAAGTTCGGGTTTAACCGTTCGGTCTGAATTTAAAATGCCGTTGATACAAAAATTTGCGTCGTTTGGTTTGTCGCCGAAATCGCCTCCATAAGCCCAGTATTTCCGTCCCATAGAATCGGTTCGTGCAATTCCCTGATCAATCCAGTCCCAGATAAAACCACCCATCAGATTCTTTTTGCTTCGGATAAGATCCCAGTATTCCTGAAGGTTTCCGGTTGAATTTCCCATGGAATGGGCATATTCGCACATCACAATCGGGCGATGGATATACGGACTTTCAGAAAGCCCTTTCAGTTGATCCAGTGTTGGATACATTCGGCTGACCATATCGACATACCAACTGTCGTCGGGATTAGCCAGATATGGGTTTTTAAGGTATTCCGGAGAACCAACAGCATGATAAGCCGCACTTCGAGAATCACCCTGAGCTCCTTCGTAATGTATTGGACGTGTCGGATCAAACTCTTTCACCCAAGCTGCTGCCGCTGCATGATTTGGCCCTGAACCGGACTCATTTCCCAGAGACCAGATAATCACTGAAGGGTGGTTTTTATCACGCTCTACCATTCGGATAATCCGGTCGGAAAAAGCCGCATGCCACGAAGGCTGATTGGTGAGGTAGCCCCCGGCATGATGTGTTTCTATGTTGCCCTCATCGATAACATACAAGCCATACTGATCGCATAGTTCGTAAAAATACGGATCGTTCGGGTAATGGCAGGTGCGAACCGCATTCAGATTGAATTGTTTCATGAGCAGAACATCCTGTAACATTTCGTCGCGGGTTACCGTTTTTCCTCCCGTTTCACTGTGGTCGTGCCGGTTAACTCCGAATAGCTTTTCAGGTTTTCCGTTTACCAAAAATACGCCATCCTGAATTCGAATATCGCGGAAACCTACTTTACAACTTCTGGATTCAATCAGATTTCCCTTGTTGTCTTTCAGACTTAAAACCAGGGTGTAAAGAACCGGCCTTTCGGCCGACCATTTCTGAGGCATTTCTATTTTTGCTTCGAGCAAACCAAAACTGACTTTGTCGCGCTGTGGATTTGCTTCATAAATAATTTTGTTTAAGTCAGCTTTAAGTGGCTCGACGAACTTTGGCTTGTCGGTTGGGCTGAAAAGTTGTGCTTCGAGCGACCAGCCTACGGTATTGATGCTATCTGTCATCGTAATTACAGGACGAATCTGCAATTGTGCATCTTCAAGATTTTCATCGAATTTGGTTCGCACAAAAAAGTCGTTTAATGAAACTTTAGCTTGAGCCAGAAGCGATACTTCACGATGAATTCCGCTCATCCGCCAATGGTCCTGATCTTCGAGATAACTGCCATCCGACCAGCGAAAAACCTGAACCGCAACCGTGTTTTTACCTTCCTGAACCTTTTCGGTCACATCAAATTCGGCTGGCAACCTGCTATCCTGACTGTAACCGACTATTTGGCCGTTTACCCAAACATAAAAAGCCGAACTCACACCTCCAAAATGCAGAATGATTTGTTTTCCGTTCCAATCTTCAGGCAATTCAAATGTGCGGAAATAGGACCCAACCGGATTGGTGCGTTTAATAAAAGGTGGATTATTTGGGAAAGGATAAACAATATTGGTATAAATTGGAGTTCCGTAACCTTTCATTTCCCAACAGGAAGGAACTTCGATTTTATCCCAGCCGGTAATTTTTTCTTCTCCGGAAAAGAAATCCATCGGTCGGTTTTTAGAGTCGGCTTCGAAATGGAAATCCCATTCACCATTCAGGGAAATCATTCCCGACTGGGTACGATCACCTTTTAAGGCAAGTTCTTCCGAAGCAAATGAATACGAAGTGGCGCGGGCTGGTAGCTTGTTGCGGCCAATTACCGATTGGTCTTCCCAGTCGTTTTGAGCAGATACGCCAAAAGTAAGGAGCATCAGGATGAAAAAAGTTAGTTTATTCATTGCTGTTGTAGATTAAAATAGATTCATGGTAAATTGCAAATTACACAATAGACGGTTTCGGCGGTGAAATCCCTTACCTGAAAATTGAAAATAAGTTTAAGAACAGGTTTTTGGAGTACAGTTCAGATGCATCAAACGATCAAATCGTACTTCATTCAAGCTTGAAAATCATTTCCGCAAAAATGATTCAAATAGGTGACAAAATCATACTCAGTCTTCAATGTTTTTCGCCGGTAAGCACCTTCCTGAATGCGAAATGTAAATGGCTATATGAATTAAATTTATAAGGTTTTTAAAAACTGAAAAATCCTTCATAACTTTGGCTAATCAGGTTAATTCTATATCCGGGAACCGAAATTGATGATCGGACAGAACTGTGTTTAAGAAATGTTTCCTACCTTACGTTGAATTTAAATATCCCAATTGATGGCAAAGAAGAAAAAAAATAAAATAGCTAAACTGGTCGAATCATTTAATAAGCCTAAGCTTAAAAATGCGATTCTGAATCTATTTTACGATCATCCTGAACGAACATACAATTACAAACAAATAGCAGAACTTCTAAAAATTCAGGATCCTGAAATTACAAAACTGGTCTTTGTGGTTCTGGAGGAATTGACTGAAAACGATAATCTTCAAAGTGTTCAGCGTGGAAAATATAAACTGAAATCACGCAGTGGAACCGTGTGCGGAAAAGTTGAAATACAACGTGCCGGTTTTGCATACATCACTTCCGAAGAAATTGAAAAGCCGGTTTTGGTTTCGGCCAATAACCTGAACTATGCGATGGAAGGCGATAAGGTAAAGGTGCATTTGTATGCTATGCATAAAAAGCAGCAACCTGAAGGCGAAGTGGTCGAAATTGTAGAACGGGCCAAATCGACTTTCGTAGGTACAATCTCCAAATCCCGCAATTTTGCGTTTTTTATCCCTTCCGGCAAAGTTCATTTCGATTTGTTCATCCCGAACGAAAAGCTGAATGGAGCCAAAGACGGCCAGAAAGCAATTGCCCGAATAACCGAATGGCCGGCACGTGCCAAAAATCCGTTTGGAGAAATCATTGAAGTTCTGGGTGACGTGGGAAATAACAATGCGGAAATGCATGCTATTTTGGCCGAATATGACCTGCCTTTGCGTTTTCCGGAGAGCGTGCTGAAAGCTGCCGAAAAAATACCGGAACAGATGCCTGAAGAAGAAATCCTTCGACGCAGAGACATGCGCGGAGTAACTACGTTCACCATTGACCCTGCCGATGCCAAAGACTTTGACGATGCACTTTCAGTGCGCAAACTTGAAAACGGACATTGGGAAGTTGGCGTGCACATCGCCGATGTTTCGTATTACGTGCAACCCGGTTCTATTCTGGACGAGGAGGCCTTTGAACGCGGAACTTCTGTTTATCTGGTTGACAGAGTCGTCCCGATGCTTCCTGAAAAACTATCGAACGGGGTTTGTTCATTGCGCCCCAACGAAGATAAACTTTGTTTTTCGGCTGTTTTCGAGTTGAACAACGACAGCGAAATACAGAATCAATGGTTTGGTCGTACGGTGATTCATTCGGACAAACGGTTTGCCTATGAAGATGCTCAGGCAATCATTGAAACCGGCGAAGGCGAATTGAAAGACGAAGTGTTAATCCTGCAACATCTGGCTGTTAAGCTGCGTGAAGCCCGCTTCAAAAAAGGCTCACTGTCATTCGAACGCGTCGAGGTGAAATTTAACATCGATGAAAACGGGAAACCACTTTCGGTGTATTTTAAGGAAGCCAAAGAAAGTAATCAGCTTGTCGAAGAATTTATGTTGCTTGCCAACAAACGGGTGGCCGAATTTATAGGAAAGCCGGATGATCATAAACCGGCCCGAACTTTCGTTTACCGTATTCATGACAAACCGGATCCTGACAAACTGGACAATTTCAATCACTTCATTCATAAATTTGGTTATGGATTATTACTCGGAACACCCGGGCAGATCACCAAATCGATGAATCAGCTGATGGCTAATGTCAGGGGTAAAAATGAACAAAATGTAATCGAAACACTGGCCATCCGAACCATGGCTAAAGCGGTATATTCTACCCGGAACATCGGACACTACGGACTTTCGTTCGAATATTACACTCATTTCACATCGCCTATCCGGCGCTATCCCGATGTGATGGTGCATCGTCTGCTTGAACGCTATCTGGAAGGAGGAAAATCGGTAAATGCGCTGAAATGGGAAGACATGTGCAAGCACTCTTCCGAAATGGAAAGCAAAGCTGCCAATGCTGAACGATCATCAATCAAATACAAGCAGGTTGAGTTTATGCAGGACAAAATAGGGCAGGAGTTTTCAGGAGTTATTTCAGGAGTAACCGATTGGGGTATTTACGTAGAACTTGAAAATAAGTGCGAAGGAATGGTTCCGATCAGTACGCTTGGCGATGATTTCTATATTTTCGACGAAAAGAATTACTGTTTGGTTGGCCGTCATTCGCACCGAACATTCCAGCTTGGCGATGAGGTGAACGTTGAGATTTCACGCGCAAACCTGGAGAAAAAACAACTGGATTTCCGCCTGATGAAAACGAAGTTGGATTTGAAATAAATCTGGGTTTTTCCTTCAGACGATAAAAAAAAAGACTAGAAGCTTATGGGAATTAGAAAATGTACTGTTTCTTTGCGGTAGCATGCGGGTTTCCACAAGCTTGAAATTAACTTTATTATTTGTTTTACAGACTGAAATAATCCACTGATTATGGCGATGAACTTAGAAAACGGGTCAAATAAAAAAGATGCTAACCGTGAAAGTATCCTGAAAATTGCTCAGGAAATATTCAGCAAATACGGTTATAAAAAAACAACGCTCGACGATATCGCAAACGCTGTCCGGAAAGGGAAAAGTTCACTCTACTATTATTTTAACAGTAAAGAAGATCTTTTTCAGGCCGTTATTCAGAAAGAGGTTGATTTACTTCGAAAAGAACTCGAAATTGTTGTGAACCGCAATACCGATCCGGTTGATAAACTGAGAGATTACATTCTCACTAAGTTGACAACTTTCCGGGGTATGGCAAATTTTTACAATGCCCTTGAAAACGATGTGACGGCTATCGAGTTCATCGAAAACATCAAACACCGTCATCAGCAGGAAGAAATCCGGATGATTAAACGGATACTGATTGAAGGGGTTCGCAAAAATATTTTCGAAGTTTATGACCTGTCTCTTGCCGCAATCGCAATTACCACGGCTATTAAAGGATTGGAAATGCCACTGGCAGCAGGAGATTACAGTAAAGTAAACCTCGAACAAAGTGTTGACAACATCGTTAAGATTCTCTGCTACGGTGTGATGAAACGATAATTTCTTTCCGATTTTCCAATTTTCCCGAGTTACGTCTTTTTCCAGGACAGATTGACTTCGGCTAAACACGTCTCTTGTTTTGAACGTTTTATCTGCTTTCTTTTGGCAATTACATAAATCCTGCGGTAGATCTGGGGAGGCAACTGTCATCTGAATTTTACTTGTTTTTTGAATTTATAATAGCACATGAAAAATCTTGGCATATTTTATGATAAGGGAAACTTCTAAAAGTTGATTAAAACTTTTTTTTTTGTTGTTTGTTTGTGTTCATATAATAAATGGGTTTAGTAAAAAAAACAATTAATTCAATTAACGGAATATGAAAAATTTTAAAGTGTTGACTGCACTGGTATTATGTAGTGCAATTATTTTGAGTAGCTGTTCAACCACTAAGAATTCAACAAAAGGTGGTGTTATCGGTGGAGCAGGAGGTGCGCTTTTAGGTGCCGGTGTCGGTGCTTTAATTGGTCATGGGAAAGGTGCTGCCATTGGTGCAGCTATTGGTGGTACGGTAGGTGCCGGCACGGGTGTGCTGATTGGAAAAAAAATGGATAAACAAAAAGCTGAACTTGAAAAAATCGAAGGAGCAAAAGTTGAGACTGTAACTGATGCGAATAACTTACAGGCTATTAAAGTTACCTTCGATAGTGGAATTTTATTTGCTACAGGTAAAAGCGATTTAAGCTCTGCTTCCAAAGACGCTTTGGTGAAGTTTGCGGCCTCGTTGAAAGAAACTCCGGAAACGGATATAACCATTTATGGACATACTGACAATAAGGGTTCACGCGAAATTAATTCCAAAATCTCCAATGACCGTGCTTCTTCTGTTGCAAAATTTCTGACGGCCAATGGAATTCAAGGTGAACGCATGACGACTGAAGGAAAAGCTTATGACGAACCGGTTGCTGATAATGCCACAGAAGAAGGCAGAGCAAAAAACCGTCGCGTTGAAGTTTATATTACTGCAAACAAACAAATGATAGAACAAGCCGAAAAGGGGGCTTTGTAATCACCCAATTTCTATTTTATAACTTCTGAGAGGAGGGTCAAATGATTGATCCTCCTCTGTTTTTTAAGTACAACAGGTGGTCTTTGGCTGATATCGAAAGATGATGAAAATATCCTTAAGAGTAGAAATATAAAATAACAGTACTTATCCTTCAATGTTTTCAGGAATTTGTAAGTTTGTACGGATTATACAACTATGAAACATACTGGTTTTTACAACAAGGAAAATCCACTGCGGATTTTACCATATTTTATTCGAATGAGATATTTCAGACTAAAAAGCATTGTGCCTCTTTCACTTGGCATTTCCCTTTTTTACCTGATCTTTTATACTTCGTGCGCCAATATTGGCAGTCCGTCAGGAGGGCCCAAAGATTCCATTCCTCCGGTAATTGTTCATACGATCCCGGAGCTGCGTGGCACAAATTTTAATGGTTCAGAAATCCGTTTTACATTTAACGAATATATTATTTCGGACGAGGTTCGCGAAAAGTTGATTATATCGCCACCCATGAAAAAGAAGCCGGTAATAAAAATGAAGGGAAAAACCCTGATCATTGAATTTGCTGAGGATTTGCGAAAGGATGCAACCTATTCTCTCGATTTTAAAGACGCAGTGGCTGACAATAACGAGAAAAATCCCATTGAAGATCTGCGTTTTTCATTTAGCACCGGAATCCAATTTGATAGTTTGCGCATCTCCGGTTTTGTCAAGAATGCACTAAATCAGGAACCCGTTGAAAACGCTTTGGTACTGCTCCACAGACAAAAGGAATATACTGCATTTATTGATAGTATACCTGATTACATTGGCACAACAAATAAAGATGGTTTATTCATGTTAGATAATATAGCTCCGGGTGAGTACCGGCTATATGCGCTAATGGATGTAGATAACAGCATGACCTACAATGCGAATTCAGAATTAATTGCTTTTGCTGATTCACTCATCATTCCTTCGTCTAAATTTGTTGCAGAGAACGATACGATTGTAAAGGGTTTAGATACTCTGGTTGTGGCCGGTCATGTGGCCTATCTGCCCGGAACCCTGTATTTAAGGATGTTTGAAGAGGAAAAATTTGATCAATACCTGGACTCGTACAAACGAAATCAGGCTAACAGGTGTGATTTTTATTTTACGGAGTCGCTCAGCGATTCGTTCCAGGTCAATTTACTGAAGCCCACCCCGACTAAAAACTGGTCATTCATCGAGTCTAATCTGAAACGTGATTCGATCACCGTTTGGTTAACTGATACGGTGTTCAGCAAAAATGATTCCCTCAAATTTGAATTACAATATCAGGTTCTGGATTCGTTGAATCAGCTGGTTCTAAAGCATGATACTCTTGATCTGATTTATGTGGCACCTAAAACACCAAAAGTCAAACGAAAAAAGAATGAGGTTCCTGAAATATCAACCATCTCTCTTGCCAGCAACATTAATACTTCGGCTCACGACATCTACCAGAGGATTCAACTGGTAGCACCCGAACCACTCGACTCGTTTGATACAAACAAAATCAGGCTCTATTCGGTGGATGATACCGTTAAAACACTGATCCCGATTGTGATTGAAAAAGATACGAATTCTATCCGGAAGTATTTTATAGAACATCAATGGAAACCCAATTCCAATTATCTGTTCGAGATCGATTCGGCGGCGGCGTACAATATTTACGGCTATCCAAGCAATAAAATTGAACAGAAATTCAGAACTCAGAAGGAAGATTATTATGGCAAGATTATTATGACCATTTCAGGACTTTCAGGACCAGCAATTGTTCAGCTTCTGGCAAACGACAAGGATGAAAAAATCCTTCAGAAAATTCAGATACTTGAAGATGGCATGATCGAATTTCCTTACCTGAAACCCAACAAGTACATTGTGAGACTTATTCTGGATTCAAACAAAAACGGGAAATGGGATACTGGTTTTTTGGCCAGCGATCTGCAGCCGGAAGAGGTTATTTATTTTCCAAAGATCATCAAGGTCCGTTCAAACTTTGAATACAAGGAAAACTTTGAAATAGACTATAAGCCTGGTTATAAAAAAGAACTGATTGACGAAGAACTTGAAAAAGAAAATGCAAGGAAAAAAGAGAAGGAAAAGAAAACCAGGAATGAACAAGGTATGTAAGCTCTGGTTTCTGCTGATGGGATTGTCAGCATTACTTTCTCCGGATCAGGTTTGGGGGCAAAACATGGAGTATCCGTTCAAAAGCGGAGAGTATGCGCGGTACGGTGCCTATTTTAACTTGAATTTCATTTGGATTCAGAGTGGAGCTGTTGAATTTAAGGCAGATACCATGCAGTACAAACAGCAAACAGCATGGCATTTAAAAGCAGTTGGTAAGTCCTTCAAGGCCTACGATTTGCTCTTCTCGGTGCGCGACACCTTTGAAACGTTTAGTAATTACAGTACATTCATGCCTATTTATTCGCGAAGGGTGATGAATCATTCCAAAGAAAATTCGGTACATCAATATTGGTTTGAACCTAATTCCGGAGAAATTATAACCCGAATCAATCAGGATAAAAAACCGGTGTACCAGTCCAGGTTGCCGGCACAGGAGAATACCTTCGACTTGCTTGCAACAGCTTATTATTTCCGGAAGTTTGACTTTAATAAACTGTTTATTGGGCAGAAGGTGCCGTACCGAATGTTAATTGACCGAAAGGTTGCCGACTTATTTTTTCGTTACCTGGGCAAGGAAAATGTAAAAACCCGCAATGGGCAGGAATACCGGTGTCATAAAGTTTCAGTATATTTACTGCGCGGCGATTTTTTCCCTGAAGGTGAATACATGAAAATCTGGTTTACCGACGATAAAAATCATCTGCCTGTTCAGGTCGAAACTGAAGTTTTAGTTGGATCGGTGAAAGCACTTTTACTTGAAACTAAATCAATGAAATATCCACTTACATCTGAAATAAAATAGCTATGACAAGTAGACGAAGATTAAAAAAAGAAATTGACTACGTGGTATCTGATCTGATCCTCGATTGCTTTACCTACGCGAGTCTGCAAGAAAAACCGAATGATGAAGAAGTTCTTCAAATCGTTCAGGAAACACTGACCCTAAGGAATGAAACACTTAGCCGTGCCAATCATCCGGAGCAAAAGGAAGCTTCGGCGACAGTGAGAAGTTATTACAATAAGGTTGTTGAAACCCTTCTTGAAGGTATTGATAAGGGGTATGAAAAATTGGGAATACTGGCGAATCCAAAGGAATAATACAAAAAATCAGGTTTCGGTCTGAAATATGAAAGGGAGCTATTGTCTGGAAAATATCTTTAATTAATTTATTTTCATGGCTATAGCTCCTTTTGTTTTCCAGTTCACAATCGACTTTTACAGCTCCTGTTTTAGCTCGCTGCAAATCATCATTTTATTCATTTCTCCGCGATTGGTGTGTGCTTACCGCAATGCCAATGATCAATTCACCTGACGAGCCTCTTTTTTCTGTTCCTTTCGTTAATGGTTAGCTCGTTTACCTCCCTTGCAAAAACTCCTGAAAAATATAGAGATTGCCGACTCTTTCATCGCGAAAGTATACACCTTTTGAATTAAATTTGTCAGGATTGGCCTTAATATTGTTACTTTTGCCATCGTTAATTTAAATTACCAAAACTCAATCAGGATGGATGAATTTGGCAAAGAGAAGAAAAGTTTCTCGCTTGGAGGAACGGAGAAGGAAAGAAGAAACAATCTGATAATTATTATGTTGTCGGTTTTGCTGGTTGTTGTGGTGACAGTTTTTTTCGTTCAGCACAATGAGAATAAAAAGTTGATGTCAGCCATGAATATGGAGAAAGAATCGATTCAAAATGAATTGAATTCGCTAATGACAAACTACGATTCAATTCATACAACCAATGATACTCTTCAGTCTGAATTGTCAACGGCACAGATCAAAGTGAAAGATCTACTGCTTGAAGTTGGACAGATCAAAAAGGTGAGTTACGATCAGATTGCACAATACCGGGAGCAGGTAACCACCTTGCGGAATATCATGAAAAATTACATCGTTCAGGTTGATTCTCTCAATAGGCGGAATGAAGTGTTAATGGCCGAAAATGTGCTTGTTAAAGAGGATTTCGCGCAGTCCAAATCGAAGAACATGCAGCTCGAAAAGGAGAAGGAACACCTTCAGGAAAAAATACAATTAGCTGCTCAACTTGCAGTAACCGATTTGATAGCTGTTGGTATAAACAACCGTGGAAGAGAAGCCGAGAGCGCGCGTCGTGCTGAACAAATCAGGGTGAGTTTTGTGCTGAGTAAAAATGTAACAGCCCCGCGTGGAGCTAAAATGATTTATGTGCGTATTCAGAAACCGAATCAGGTGTTGTTCCAGAAATCGCCCAACGATTTATTCGATTTTGAAGACCTTAAAATTCCGTATTCTGCCAAACGTGAAGTAACTTACGAAGGAAATTTATTGCCCGTCAATATTTTCTGGGACAATGAAGGTGAAGAATTTTTGGCTGGTGAATATACCGTTGATATTTTTGCCGATGGAAATAACATCGGAACTACTAAATTTGAGATGAAGCGATAAGTCAGTTTGCAGTCACAGTATTCATTCATCCTGCTGAACACTGTGACTGACCACTGTTAGCTTTATTTACTGAAAGTCATCAGCTTGCTGAGGTATTTCCCGATAATGTCGAATTCGAGATTAACAGTTGTGCCAATTTCAAAGGTATGAAAATTGGTTTCGTCGTAAGTGTATGGAATAATCGCCACCTGAAATGAATTGTCTTTGGAGTTAACCACCGTCAGACTCACTCCATTCACGGTGACCGATCCTTTCTCAACAGTCATGTAACCTTGCAAGGCTTTTTCCTTGTCGAACGGATATTCGAAGGTGAAGTACCAACTTCCATCGGCTTCTTCAACCTTGGTGCAGGTGGCCGTTTGGTCAACATGTCCCTGTACGATGTGTCCATCCAGACGACCGTTCATCATCATGCTGCGTTCCAGATTAACTTTACTGCCGGAAACCAGTTTCCCCAAATTTGTTTTCAACAAGGTTTCCTTGATGGCAGTAACCGTGTAGGTTTTCGCTTCACTGTCAATTTTTACAACAGTCAGGCAAACGCCGTTGTGCGAAAGACTTTGATCGATTTTCAATTCATTGACAAACGAACAGGTAAGCGTAAAATGTACATTTTCCTGATCTTTTTGGATGGCAATAACTTTGCCGGCTTCTTCAACTATTCCTGAAAACATGATTGCTTGTATTAGAATTTGGCTACGAAGTTAAAAGTTTCGGATGGAGTGGCAAGTTGGATTTAGTCATTGTGATTTTATTTTTAGATTTGTACCTGTTATCAAACGAACGATTAAATGGAGCTTTTTAACGACGAATATTTTATGAAACAGGCACTTCTGGAAGCAGAACTGGCTTTTCATGAAGGCGAAGTGCCGGTTGGTGCTGTGGTTGTATCGCAAAACCGTATCATTGCCCGTGCGCACAATCTCACCGAAACGCTCACTGATGTAACTGCCCATGCCGAAATGCAGGCTATCACTTCTGCTGCAAATTTGCTGGGTGGAAAATACCTGAACGAATGTGTCCTTTACGTTACCGTGGAGCCGTGTGTAATGTGTGCCGGCGCCCTGGGGTGGTCGCAGATTGGCAAAGTGGTTTATGGTGCTTCCGACGAAAAAAGGGGATTCCATAAGTTTGCTCCGGCGGCTCTGCATCCCAAAACCGAAATGGTTTCAGGAGTTTTGGAAATTGAATGCGCAGCTTTGATGAAAGTGTTTTTTCAGAATAAAAGATAGGAACATTAATTCGCAACCTTTCGCTAAATCGGAACGGCGAAAGAGGTATGAATCAATCAACTTACCCGATAACAAACCCAACTTTTTTCAAATCTTCCCAAAATCCCGGGTACGATTTGGTGATGACCATTGGATCGAGAATAGCAAGCGGACCAACAGACTGACATGCCGGAGCAAAAGCCATGGCCATGCGGTGATCGTGGTATGTTTCGATTTCAGGAGGTGACTTTTTTTCGAGTGGAAAAGTTCCGTCCCATTTTAATTCTCCGTTAGCTGGTTCGTCTATTTTTGCACCGAATTTGGCCAATTCATCCTGAAGAGCTGCAATGCGGTTAGTTTCTTTTATTTTCAGGGTTTCGAGCCCGGTAAAATGAAAAGGTATTTGTTTCATCACGCACAAAACAGCGAATGTCTGCGCCACGTCAGGATTTTCGATGAAATTAAGTTGCAGAAATTTCGGGAGTGGTTCCCCGTTTTTCGTCAGTTTCGATCCTTTTTCGGTTGCTGTCGTTTGAATGCCTAGTTGCTCAAACCATTTAGCAATCATCGCGTCACCCTGAAGACTTTTAGTAGTCAATCCGATCAGATCCAAATCAACTTCATCGGCCAAAACAGCCATTTGGTACCAATATGATGCAGCAGACCAGTCGGCTTCAACCGAAAATGGAAGAGCCATATATTTTTGTTCTGAAATTCTGATTTCATTGCCTTTCCAAACATGATGAACGCCAAATTGTTCCATCAGTTTCAGCGTCATTTCAATGTATGAGCGCGACATGATTTTATTTTTGAGCCGCAAGGTCAGTCCGTCTTCCAGGGTAGGAGCAATCATCAGCAAAGCTGAAATATACTGACTGCTCACACTTCCGTCGAGTTCGAGTACACAACCTTTCAGGTGAGATCCGAAAATCTTCAGAGGTGGAAAACCATCATTTTCAAGGTATTCGATTTTTGCACCGAGTTTATTCAGCGCATCCACCAGAATCCCGATGGGACGCTGTTTCATCCGATCAGAACCTGTTATTGTCCATTCTCCAACAATCTGAGAAAGGAAGGCTGTCAGGAATCGCATCGCAGTGCCGGCATGACCAATGTCGAACTGATTGCTGTTTGAGTTGAAAACCTGTGCCATTACCCGTGTATCGTCGCTGTCCGACAGATTTTCAATCGGATACGGACTGTAACTGAGCGCATGAATAATAAGCGCCCGGTTGGCAATGCTTTTCGATGAAGGAAGAACGATGCTTCCAACTAAGGTTTTATTGGATTTTGAAACGAGGTATTTCATTTTTTGATTGTTTCGGGTTTCGGGTTGCGAGTTTCGGGTAAATTAGAACTTGGAACTCGTATCCCGTATCCCGCAACTTTTGTAGTAATTCAGCGCTTCAAAAATCAGTTCTTTTGAACAGTCGACATTAATTTCCACTTTCCCGATTTCAGGAATCAGTGTGAAATTGATGCGGTTTCCTTCGTTCTTTTTGTCGTGTGTCATCAGTTGGTAAAGGGCTTCAAAGTCGTCCGACCCGATTTCAAATTTCCCGTATTTGGCAATTAACCATGATGAAATGGTGTTCAGTTCGTCAATTTTGAGCCCGCATTGTTTAACCGAAAGGTAAAGCTCGGCAATCATTCCGTAAACCACCGCGTATCCATGCAGAATCGGGTTGCCGGTTTTCAGGGCATAACTTTCGAAGGCATGACCAATGGTATGTCCAAAATTCAGTGCTTTACGTATGTTTTGTTCGGTAAGGTCGTTCATGACATGCCATTCCTTGATAGCCACCGAATGTGCGATAATTCCCTGAATTGCTTCATAGTCGATGTTTTCCAGATCGTAGGCTAATAATTCCTGCCAGTGTTCGCGACTTCTGATCAGCCCGTGTTTTAGCATTTCGGCATAACCGGAAAGAAAATTCTCATGATCAATGGTCTTCAGGAAATTGGTATTAATCAATACAGAATTAGGTTCCATAAAAACACCGATTTCATTTTTCAGACCATTAAAATTGAAGCCTGTTTTCCCGCCCAGCGAAGCGTCAACCTGTGCCAGTAAAGTGGTCGGGATATTCACGAAATCCATTCCACGCTTAAACGTTGAGGCTGCAAAACCACCCAAATCAGTAAGCATTCCGCCGCCAAGGTTGATGAGTAGTGATTTGCGATCGGCTCCGTTATTACTCATGAAATCCCAAACCAGTGTGACCGACTGAATATTTTTATTTTCTTCTCCCGAAGGAATAGCCAAATGCCGGATCGAAAACTCATCAATAACCGTTTGAACGATGGGGAGACAAAAGCCAGACGCGGTTTGATCTGTGAGCAAAAACACTTTTCCTTTGGGATATTTTTGAACAATTTTCCGAAGTTCAATGCCAATGTGTTGTGAAAAGATAATATTTGAATGTACTTTTGAATCAGTCATGCGCGTTAAATTAAACCAGTTGCAAAGTTAAGCTATTTTGCCAAAGGTTTGAATTCATCAGCAAAAAGCTAAAAATATTTATAATTTTATCAGGAGCCATGGAATTTTCGAACCAAACGAGATGTAAAAAAATAAAGCGGACTTTTAATTTAACCGGAATTATTATTGTATTGACCGGCCTCGTATTTCTTTGGCTGAAAAATGATGTTTTTATTTTGATTGCGGTAGGAATATTTGCTGTTTATGTCGGAATTTCGGTTTATGCCAACCTCTGCTACGTGTTTTTTAGTTCCGAAAACGGGAAAGTTCGCATTCGTTATTATCCGGTCATTTCTATCGTGAAAAAAGAATACGATTCAATAGAGTTTATGCATCAGTCGCTGGTTAACTTTCAGATCGAAAAAGCGCTGGGATTTGCCGACCTTGATATTGCCATTAAAACCAAACGCGGAATTGCCGAATATCCGACAATCAGTTTGGCCGCACTCAGTAAATCTGAAATAGAACAAATCAGATTAGCCCTAACAGAAATAATGAGGAATAACCGGTAGGTATTTATTTTCATCTCCTGATTGCGTATTTTTATAATAAAGTTTTGACGATGGAAGTTTCTGATAATCTTGCCTATAAAATAGCCATTTCGCTAATTCCCGGAATCGGTGCAGTTACAGCCCGGAATCTGATCGCCTATGTTGGAAGTGTCGAAGGTGTTTTTCAGGAGAAAGAGAAAAACCTGATGAAGATACCTGGCGTCGGTGCGGTAAATGCGCAAAGAGTCGTCAGGCAAAATGTGCTGGAACGGGCCAGACGCGAAGTCGGTTTCATCGACAAAAATAAGATCCAAACATTTTTTTACCTCGACGAAGACTACCCGGCACGTTTGAAAAACTGCAGCGATGCACCAGTCATCCTTTATTATAAAGGCAATGCTAATCTGAATGAGAAGCGGATTATTTCAGTAGTCGGAACCCGGAATGCCACAAATTACGGCAAGGAAATTTGTGATGAACTAATCCGGAATTTTTCGGAACGAAACTATCCAATACTGGTCGTATCAGGTCTGGCCTACGGAATTGATGTTCATGCCCACAAAGCTTGTTTGAAATACAACGTTCCTACGGTAGGTGTGTTTGCTCACGGATTAGACCAAATTTACCCGGCATTGCATGCCCCGGTTGCCGCCAAAATGCTCGAAAATGGTGGATTGCTAACCGATTTCATCAGCAATGTTACAATCGACAGGCCGAATTTCCTGCGCCGAAACCGCATTATTGCCGGATTGGCCGATGCAACTATTGTTGTTGAATCGGCTGAAAAAGGTGGAGCACTCGTTACTGCCGACATTGCGAATTCATACAACCGCGACGTGTTTGCTTTTCCGGGTCGTTGCAACGATCCGTTTTCACGGGGGTGCAATAAAATTATTAAGCTCAACGAGGCCGCTCTTGTTGAAAATCAGGCCGACATTGAAAAAGCCATGAACTGGGATGTGAAAACTTCACGCGCCAGTCCTGTTCAAACTTCTCTTTTTGTCGATTTATCTCCGGAAGAGCAAAAACTCATCGATCTTTTAAAAGGAGGAGATCGGTTTGTGGATGAAATCACGATTGAAACCCACTTGCCTATGAGCCGCATTTCGACCTTATTGCTTGGCCTCGAATTCAAAGGAATGGTGGTCAGTTTGCCGGGGAAGATGTACCGGTTGAAGTAATGGTTTGTTAAGATTCAGATTTTTGTTCTTTTTGTATGCTTTTCTTCACGTGGAAAATTGAAAATAAGCACCTATCTTTGCGGCATGGCAACATTCGAAGAATTAAAGATAAGCAAGTCGGTTTTAAAAGCAGTTGAGGAGTTGGGCTTTACAGAGCCAACCCCCATCCAGGAGAAGGCAATTCCGATGATCCGGTCGGGTGCGGATGTGCTTGGAATTGCACAAACCGGTACCGGGAAAACGGCCGCTTATTTTATTCCGCTGATCATGAAACTGGTTAAAGCCGTGGGCACCGACCCGCGAGCAATCGTACTCGTTCCTACGCGCGAACTTGCGATCCAGGTCGGTGAAGATCTGGAAGATCTGACCAAATTCACCAATCTCCGCCGGGCTACTGTCTACGGTGGCGTTGGCTGGACCAAACATGCCGAACTCATCAAGCCTGGAATCGATATTCTGGTTGCCACTCCTGGCCGGTTATGGGATTTATACCGGGCAGAGGCCGTTTCGTTTAAGAAAGTAAAGACGCTGGTTATCGACGAAGCCGACCGGATGCTCGATATGGGTTTTATGCCGCAGATTCGCAATTTTCTTGAAGTTCTTCCGATGAAACGGCAAAACCTATTGTTCTCAGCTACTTTCAATGAAAAGGTTGAAGAAATGAGTTACGAGTTTCTGGATTTTCCGGAGCGGGTAGAGGTGGCACCTTCAGCAACACCTGCAGAACTGATTAACCAGGTTTATTACAGCGTTCCGAATTTCAAGACCAAATTAAACCTTATCAACTATTTGCTTCGCGATGAGGAAACTTACTCACGGGTGATTATTTTCGTAGGGACGAAAACGAATGCTGAAGAGGTATTTAAAATTATTAAACGACGATCGGAAGGCGAAAAACGTATTTTGCATTCAAACAAAGGGCAGGGAACCCGGCTGAATGCCATCAACGCTTTTAAAAGCGGAACCATCCGCATTCTGATCACTACCGATATTTCATCGCGGGGAATCGATGTCGACATGATCAGTCACGTCATCAATTTTGACATTCCTTCGAATCATGAAGATTACGTTCATCGTATCGGACGTACAGCTCGTGCAAACAAAGCCGGAACAGCCATTACACTGGTCAATCCGGCTGAAGAATACAACCTTCGGAAAATCGAAGATCTCATCCGGATGAAAATTCCGAAGCTTGAACTTCCTGAAGATCTGGAAATCATTGCATCCAAAAAGGAAGAAACTCAGGATCAGTTACGCGAAATCGACCGCCAGAAAAGAGTAGAAGATCCGACTTTCAAAGGAGCATTCCACGAAAAAAAGAATTTTCTGGGAAGAGCAAAGAAAAAGGGAAAAAGGAACCTACCCAAAGATAAAGCGAAGGAAAAAAAGTTTAGAAATAAGAGATAAAAGCCGCTACTAAATGCCCTGATTTGCTGTTTTTATTCTTAGTCCCATTTGTATCAATCGGCTAATAATTCCAGAATCGACGCTTTCATCTGGAACAAGATTCATCTCACGAGGCTTTTGAAATAGTAATCTCGTTCTTAATCGAATCTGCCGCAAATACCAGGCAAGCAGCGATGTCCTCTTTTGTTATTCCAGGGAAAGCATCACCCAAATCATCCATGGGTATTACCAACTGCCAATTTCTCAAGCATTAAATGCGCTGGTATCCTGGTATTTATTATTACCGGCTTGCCAGATAACTTTTCAGGATACCGATTCAATATGTAATGTCCTGTCAATCATGTTTTTTTATTTCAAATTTAGTATTATACCTAATTCAATCACAATACCATTTTGAAAATTAGAATTTGTATTTTCTGAAAAACAGACCGACAGAAAAAAATTGCAAATCCGAATTTTAAAGGAGTATTTCACGAGAAAAAAATTCTCACTAGGACGTGCCAGGAAAAAAGAAAAACGAAATTTGCCCAAAGACAAGGCAAAGGGGAAAATGGTTTAGAGGACGGCGGTTGATCCTGATAATTCTTGAATGATGGCAGCAAGATTAAGCATTAAATCTACAATTGCAAGCTTCAGATTTATGAAAGTATAAAGTTTAACTTTAAATATTCATAAATAAAGTTGTTTATCGGTAAATTATTATGCAATTTTAAAATCAGATTTTAAAATTGCATAATAATGTTTATTTCACGAGAGATTTACAATGAGCTAATTGAAGCATGCCGTACGTTTCCGGTTGTCACCATCACAGGTCCACGGCAATCGGGCAAAACAACTTTACTAAAGAATGTTTTCCCTGATAAAAAATATGTATCTCTGGAAGATCCCGACATCCGGCAAATGGCGACTTCTGATCCCCGATCATTTCTAAACCAATCGGATACGGGGCTTATTATCGACGAAATTCAACGGGTTCCTGAATTGGTCTCGTACATTCAGGGAATCGTGGATAAACTTCAAATTCCTGGTTATTACATTTTATCAGGAAGCCAGCAATTTGAGCTATCGCAAACCATTTCACAATCATTAGCCGGAAGAACCGCCATCTTGCGGTTATTGCCATTTTCAATCCAGGAAATTCAGGTAATTGCGTCCAATTCAACAATTGAAGAACTTATTTTCAAGGGTTTCTATCCACGCATTTATAATCAGCCAACTGTTACTCCGACCCGATATTACAGCAGCTACCTCGAAACTTACATTGAGCGCGACCTTCGTCAATTGATTAACGTAAAAGATTTACGGCAATTTGAATTATTTGTCCGTTTATGCGCCGGCAGGGTTGGGCAGATTTTTGTTGCCAGTAACCTTGCCAATGAGGTTGGAGTTAGCGTTCCGACCATCCAATCATGGCTTTCTATCCTTGAATCTTCTTATGTCGTTTATTTGCTCCAGCCTTTTTATGCCAATATCAATAAACGTCTCACCAAATCGCCCAAGCTTTTCTTTTACGATCTGGGTCTGGCTGCATTTCTAACGGGGATAAACGAACCTTATCAAATACTTACCAGCCCGCTAAAAGGGCCATTGTTCGAAAATCTGGTGGTGATGGAAGCACTGAAAAGCAAGTACAATCACTTTAAACCGTATCAACTTTTTTATTACCGTGATAGTAACAACAATGAAGTTGATTTAATTCTTGATTATACCACTCACCTGGATGCGGTGGAGATTAAATCTTCACAAACATTCGATAAAAGCTTTTTAAAAGGACTAAACTATATTCGTGGAATCCTGCCTGAAAAAATAAGAAACACAACTGTATGTTATTCAGGAGAAATGGAGCAGATAATTGACGGAACTAAGCTGCTAAATTTTAAAAATGTTTTCAGGGAATAGCCCAAATCGACCGCCAGAAAAGAGTAGAAGATCCAACTTTTAAAGGAGCATTCCACGAAAAAAAGAATTTCCTGGAAAGAGCAAAGAAAATGGGAAAAAGGAACCTACCCAAAGATAAAGCGAAGGAAAAAAAGTTTAGAAAAAGTCGGTAAGCCTTTTGAATTTATTGCTGATTTCTAATTGAAGTCGATATACAAGAAGAGCGGAAACCCTAAGTTTACACTCTTCTTGTATATCATTATGACTCACTCCATTTAGCAAACTCAGGGAGCAGAGCTTCGAGGTGAAACTATTTCAGCACATCTTATGAGTATAACAAACATTTGCTATTTCATCTTGTCGAGATACAACTTTTGTAATTCCTGAAGATATTGCAATTCTATTTTATCCGAATAGATACGCACCACTTCGTGTAATTTTCCATTATAATAAAACGCGCCCTTGGCAGCATCGAATTTACTTTCCACCCAGTTGTATTTGACTTTATTGTTCATGATTTCAAATTCATCCCAATTTAAATGATGCGGGATTTCTAAATATGCATGGTTTTCTTCCCGCTTATCAAGGAAAATATTATCTCCTATTTCTTCCAAAGAAAAGAATTTGATAATCCTGATTTTCACTTCCTGATCGTTGTATCTTTTTGATTTGCGCAAAAACCTGATTCCTTTTTCCTCAAACGATTTTTGCAGCTTTTCAAGCAGGTCGTAATCTTTTAAATGTCTGACGCGTAATACGTCGTATTTTTCATCGTATACATGAAGGAAACCTTTTCCGGCATCAAAAGAAACCTGAAAATCGAGTTGAATCTTTTGAGAAGCACGCAGAATATCTTCCAGGGGATATTGTTCTTCCAGCGCCAGATATAAATACATCGGTATTGCAGTCATTGAAGCATCATAGTAATAATCAGGAAATGGTTTTAAGGCTTCAAAAACCAAAGTCCCGGGTAAATTTTTATGATCGATTGTGAAAACTGTTTCTGTTTTTGTTAAAGTTCCAAAAACTTCAAATCGTTTGTTCTGTTCCATATGGTTAGTTTTTATTAGTTAGTTACTTTAGCAGAATATTCAAATGCATTGAATGACTCCAAAATACATAAATATTGAACAAGTTGGACAAGTTTCGTTTACAATTAATGAGCGATCAAGACGAATCCGATTAAGCGTAAAATCTGACGGCGAGATAGTTGTTTCCATGCCACCTTCAGTACTTTACCGCGATGCCATTCGTTTTGTTGAATCCAAAACGGACTGGATTCTTAAACAACAAACCAAAGTGCAGGCTGGTTTAACTTTATTCGCGCCTGAAAGCTGTTTTAAAACCAGATTTCACCAGCTGGCCATTACAAAAGGCAATACCGATAAGGTTTACAATCGGGTAGGCAATGGTGTCATTCAAATATTTATTCCTGAAAGGGTGAATCACGAGCAACCTAAAGTTCAGGATTTTATTAAAAAAACGCTGATTGATGTGATGCGGTGGGAAGCAAAAATTTATCTTCCCAAACGAATAAAGGAACTGGCAGATATACACGGGTTTAAATACCAGAACATAACGATAAAAAACACCAAAACCCGCTGGGGTAGCTGTTCTTCAACTAACAACATCAACCTGAACCTTCACCTGATGCGTGTTCCTGAACACCTGATCGATTATGTGCTCCTGCATGAGCTGGTTCATACGGTTGTGAAAAATCATGGCGAAAAATTTTGGCTGATGCTGGAGCAATGCTATCCTGATTCGCGAAAAGCTGACAAGGAAATGAACAACTATCGGACACAAACTTTTTAATCATATCAGGAAAAACATACTATTTTTACAAAAAAACAGAATTGAATGAACTGGAATCAGATCATTTCGACCACCCGATTGGGACAGGAAGAACTTGCAACAATAGCGAATAAACATAGCCGGACTCAGTTTCAGCGCGATTACGACCGAATTATTTTTTCATCGCCTTTCCGGAGGATGCAGAATAAAACCCAGGTATTTCCGCTTCCCGGAAGTATTTTCGTGCACAACAGGCTGACACATAGCCTGGAGGTGGCCAGCGTTGGCCGCTCGCTCGGAAGCATGTTTGTCGAAAAGGCTGAAAGCGAAAAGATGATTGTTGAAAACCCTCTTTTTCAGGAAATCGGTTCGGTTATTTCTGCTGCCTGCCTGGCTCACGACATGGGTAATCCTCCGTTTGGACATTCGGGAGAAGATGCCATTGCACAATTTTTTAAGAAAAGTACCGAACCCCGGCTGAAAAATGAACTCTCTGATGCTGAATGGAAAGATTTCACTCAGTTTGATGGAAATGCCAATGCTTTCCGCTTGTTAAGTCACCGTTTTAACGGACGCCGCGAAGGTGGTTTCGCACTGACTTATTCCACGCTGGCTTCCATCGTGAAATATCCATTTGAATCGATGCTGGCCGAAAAGCCCAAGTTCGGCTTTTTTCAATCCGAAAAAGAACTTTACGCCCGAATAGCCAATGAATTGGGGCTAACACAAGTGAGTGAAAACCCGGCAAAATACATCAGACATCCCTTGGTATTTCTGGTTGAAGCTGCCGACGATATTTGTTATCAGTTGATGGACCTGGAAGATGCACACAAACTGAAAATTCACGACTACGAGAAAACCCGTTCGCTGTTAATGGGATTTTTCGATCAGCAAACCGAAGCCAGCCAGATTACCCGAATGAATGAAACGCTCAATCGGGTGACGGATCAGAACGAACAAATTTCCTATTTGCGTGCCAGTGTGATTGGCAAACTGGTTAAACAATGCGTGGATGTTTTCTGGGAAAAGCAGACTGATATCCTATCCGGAAGTTTTCAGAAACCGTTGATCGATATGGTTCAGCCAACATCAATGGCTGCAATAAAAGAAATTCAGGAAGTTAGTGTCCGGAATATTTACAACGACCGCTCAGTGGTTGAGATTGAAATTTCGGGTTACCAGATTATCGGAACATTGCTCGAAGTTTACATCGAAGCCATTTTAAATCCGAAAGAAGGGTTCTCGAAAAAGCTCCTGTTGCTCATTCCTGCTCAGTACCGTGGTGACCATTCTTCGACCTACGAAAAAGTACAGGCAATAGTCGATTTTGTTTCCGGAATGACCGATTTGTATGCACTCGATTTGTACCGCAAAATAAAAGGAATCAGCATTCCGGGGGTTTAGAAGTCCCCCAAAGAGAAGAGAAAGAACCTGAATGTGATTATTTTTTCTTTTAAAGATGAGCAGATCAAATTATTTGATCCATATCTTTCTTTTTCGATGGGGTGATTAGGTTGCATTGAAAACTGTATATGATGCAGCGAAAATGTGGATCGATGTAAAATCCAATCATGAATTCATCTGATTTTAAAAATTTCATTAAACGATGCAAAATTTCCGAACCGAATCTGACCTTCTGGGAATCATGGAAATTCCTGCCGATACTATGTGGGGAATTCATACCGCACGTGCACTGGCGAATTTTAATATCTCAGGAAGAGTTGTTCATCCGGAGTTGGTTAAAGCTTACGGAGCGGTTAAGCTAGCCTGTTTTCAGACCAACCGAAAACTTGGCTATTTTGCTGAAGCAACGAAAGCTGAAGCTCTGGAGCAGGCTTGCAGCGAAATGGCAGAGGGTCTTTTGACTGATTTTATTGTTGTCGATAGTTTACAGGGTGGGGCCGGAACTTCAACCAACCTGAATGTGAATGAAGTAATTGCCAACCGTGCGCTTGAAATTGCAGGAAAAGAAAAAGGTGATTATTCGTTTATTTCTCCGCTCGACGATGTGAACCTGCACCAGTCAACTAACGATACGTTTCCAACCGCACTGAAAGTAGCTACCATCCGTTTGATTCGTCGGCTTGAACAGCAGGTGCTTACACTTCAAGAAGCTTTTCAGACGAAAGAAAAAGAATTTGCCCACGTGGTGAAAATTGGAAGGACTCAACTTCAGGATGGGGTTTTAACAACTCTGGGTCGCGAAATGGGGGCATATGCCGAAGCTTTCAATCGCGACCGCTGGAGACTTTCGAAATGCGAAGAACGGATGAGAGTGGTTAACCTGGGTGGAACTGCTATCGGAACGGGACTGGGAGCTCCACGGCAGTATATTTTGAGGGTAGCTGATCAGTTGCGCGAAAATACAGGTATTGGCCTGGCTCGTGCTGAAAACTTGATTGATAATACGCAGAATGCTGACGTTTTTGTTGAAGTTTCAGGAATGTTAAAAGCCTGTGCTGTTTCGGTATTCAAAATAAGTGCCGATTTGCGTTTGATGGCCAGTGGACCTGATGCCGGCCTGGCAGAAATCATCCTTCCGCAGAAACAGACCGGTTCGACCATTATGCCGGGGAAAATAAATCCGGTTATTCCTGAAGCCGCATCTCAGGCTGCCATTCTGGTGATGGGGCACGATGTGGTTATTGCGCAGGCTGCGGCAGCAGGAAACCTTGAGCTTAATCAGTATTTACCTCTCATTGCCCATTCTCTGCTTGAAAGTATTGATCTGTTGACGAATGCATGCCATGTGCTTCAGGTTCACTGCATTCAGGGCATGAAAGCAAATGAGGGAAAATGCCGGGAAAATGTATTGAATTCAACAGCGTTAATTACTGCCCTCATACCAGTAATCGGTTATGAAAAATCCAGCGAAATTGTTCAGAAAGCCAACGATGAACAGATTCCGATCCGTGATGCCATTTTAAATTCAGGAGTAATTAACGAGCAGGAGCTGGATGAATTAATTAGTCCGGAAGTTGTTTGCCGACTTGGATTTAGGTAGAACTACAGGAGTGTTATCTGTAATTATTCTAAATAATTGTTAACGAGCTATGCCGTTAATAGAAATATCTTTAGCTTGGCACAGAATTTAATTATTAACCAATAAAAATTTGATGTCATGAAAAAATTAGCACTGATTTTTGCTTTAACTTTCACCATGGGTTTAGCTGCCTCGACGGTTAATGCTTCTACAATTAAAGACGACACCAAGAAAACAGAGAAGAAAGAATGCACGAAAACTGCCGATAAAAAAGAATGCACGAAAGAAACAAAATCTTGCTGTTCAGCAGAGAAAAAGGCAGCATGTACAGAAACAAAAACTGAAAAGAAATAATCTTCTTTTGTAAGTTAAGATAAACAAATCTGACCGGCGATGCTGGTCATTTTTAGTTTAGTCCTGATCCATTAAAAAATTACTAAAAACGTTCTGTTTCGTTCTCTTCTTCCTGAATAATTTAACTTTTCAGGCTTCTTTATTTTTGTAATATTCAACTTTGCCGGTGAGTGCAATAGTTCTCACCTTGTCAATCAATGCTGTTTTTTGTTCGTCTGTCAGTTTGGAAAAGGAGCGGGCAAGCGCAATTTTTTCGCGCATAAAAGTTGCATTTTCGTTTCCTGAAATTAAAACTGTAACCGGAAGTGACCAGACAAAATGCATGGCTTCTTTAATGCTCATGTAGTTTGGAATCACCGGATCATCAATTGCCCAGCCGGCTTGTTCTTTTTTTGTAAAAAACCTGCCGTCAGCCAATGATTTTATGGCCAGAATTCCCAAATTCCGATCCAATGCTTTGGACATGATATTCCCGGTAAAACTGAAATAGGATTGGTCCAGCACATTTACTGGCATCAAAACAGAGTCGAAAATATCGCTTTCTTTTGTTCTTTCGAGCATCCGGGCATGGGCAAACGGATTTTGGTGACCGGTAAATCCAAGGTATTTGATTTTGCCTTCTTCTTTGGCTTTTAACAAAACATCCAGAACACCCTGCTGAATCCTTTTGTCGACATCTTCAGGTGTCGCAATGGCATGAACCTGATACAAATCGAGATGGTCGGTTTTAAGTCTCCGCAAAGTTCCTTCGAGATGTTCCCTTACGATTTTTGCATCCTTCCCGGTTGATTTGCTCGTTAAAAAAATCAGGTCACGGTATTTAGGAATCAGATATTTTCCGTAACGAATTTCGCTGGTTCCGTTGGCATAACTTTCAGCCGTATCGAAAAACCGGACACCACCCTCCATCGCTGCTTCAATAACTTCCTGCGCATCGCGTTCGGTGGTCCAGCCAACGTGGTATCCTCCAGTGCCGAGCATGGTTACATATTCATTCGTCCGGCCCAGTTTCCGCTTTGGAAGCACTTCTCCGAAACTATCACTTTCATTGGTTTGGGCCTGTGCCGTGCGCGCCATAGTTAACCCGGCAGTTGCACCTGCAAGCGATTTTAAAAATGTTCTTCTGTCAGCCATGACATTTGTTTTATTTTCCCTGAAAGTTATGAAATTTTGATGAATTTACCGATAGATAATTCAAAATGGATAAAATGCTGAACTGAATCAATATTTTCCACTATCCTGAAATTAGTTTATAGTTGATCGGAAACGGATTTGTTCAAAGGGACAACGAAGTCTGTGACTTATTTTTTAGTTTTGGCTAAATCATTTTTTATTGTCCGTCTTCTTCCCTTTAATTGATTTGCGAAAATCCCATGGAAGGTTGTAGAAAATCGAATAGGTGAAATCGAGGTTGAATTTTTTATCTGCTTTCCCGAATCCTGGAATAAAATAGACAGGAGGTAATCCCAAATCTGTCTGGTGTATTTTTACTTTCCCGCGAATGGTCCATCCCATGTAGAGATTATGGAAGACCTCTCCCTTTAGCCCAATCAGAAATTCAGTCCAGTGGGCCGAATAATTCTGACTTCCAAATCGTCCTATGTCAGGTCCCCAATACGAATCAATCTGATAGTTATTTACTTGCTGCCGGGCAAGCGTAAATCCGTAACGAAGGCCAACAAAAAGAATATCTTTATCAGTTTCATGCTCTGCCTGAAGCAAATTATAATCGATTCCTAGACGCGAATAACTTCCATTACTTTTGTAATCGATCAAACTGGTTTTTATTTTCATGATATCATAACCCGATTCAAAAACAGGGAACAAATTAGGCCAAAGTTCCATATCGACCGAAAATTCGGTTCCATACCGGTTCCCTTTAGTCCATAAGTCCAGAAACGGACGGGTCACATCCATCCCCAAACGGATGCCTCTCATCCGGATATAATTATCGGTTCGTTTCGGTTTAATTTTCCTTTTCGTTTCGCTTTGTCCGTAACTAGTTGATAGCAGAAGACAAAGGATGAAGGTAAAGCTTAATATTTTCATTCCAGATGGTGGTTACGAGACTGTCAGTAATTTCAACTGAATCGAGACGATTTTTCGTGTAATCGACGGACTTCAATTGGTATTCGTAATATAAACCGGTTTCCATCGATTCATACTTCAACTTTTTTGTATGGATAAAGATTATCGTATCGGTGTAAGAATCAAAAGAAAAGACATAGTTAGAGGTATCCATTGGTGATAATGGGAGCAAGATCTTCTGAATTGTTGAATCTTTAACCCAGTAGTTGTCGTACCCAATTCCATGGATCGAAACCTTTGAAGATAGTTCCGCTTCGGTTGATGAATTCCAGATTGTGGCCCTTACTAAAGCTTGCGGTGGATTTTCATACACTTCTTTGCAGGCGGTTAAAGCAATAAGCGCCCCAATCAGAAATAACAGTTGCTTCATTCTAGTTGTATTTTTTTCGAAGGCCTAAAGGTAGGTATATTCAGACTGAATTGGAAAATGAAGGCAAATTTTTCAATAATACAGAGAAACAGATTTTAATTGGACTTAAAAATGCAATTAACCGTTTATTTATTCAGAAAGGTTTCTACCTCCTGCTTATAATTTCTTCCAATAGGCAATTTTTGTTTTCCGATTTCGATACAACCTGCAAGAATAGCATCAATACATTGGATAGAAACGATGTAGCTTCGATGGATTCGCATGAATTTATGGGCCGGTAACTTTTCAACCAATTTACTGATTCGTTCTTTGGTAGTTATTTTGTCGTTTCGGGTATAAACATTCACATAATCGCCCAAACTTTCCATATAAACCAAATCATCCAGATCTATTTTGTAAATCTTTTTATCTGCTTTCAGTAAAATATATTCATGTGCTGAGTCCGAACCTGCCTGATTTATGCTTTGATTTTTCTCACTCACTTGCTGGTAGAACTTTCCAATTGCCTTTGCAAAACGAGCCAGCGAAAAAGGTTTTAGGAGGTAATCGACTACGTCGTGGTCGAATGCTTCTACAGCAAATTCACGGTAGGCAGTCGTGAAGATGATAAATGGCGGATGATTTAAACTTTGGATGAGTTCAAGCCCGGTAAGCTGGGGCATCTGTATATCCAGAAAGATCAGATCAACCGGATGCTGTCCTAAAAATTCAAGAGCCTCAAGTGCGTTGGCACACTCACCGGCAATTTCTATATTGGCAAAATTTTGCAAATGGTTCCGCACCACCCGAATGGCAATTGGTTCATCGTCAATTATCAAACAGCTGTACTTCATATTTTGGTTATTTCTGGATTTCTGATCGTTTGGTTCAGCTCAATTTCAAAATCAACCTTAAAGGTAGTTTCTTCGGATGAAATATTTAAACCGTATTTTTCGGGATATAAAAATTCGAGTCTTTTCCTGACGTTTTTTAATCCAATTCCCTGGGTGTAATTTTCCTCAATTTCGGACTGACTATTCTTGCTGTTCTCTATTCTGAATTTTAAATTTTCATCCTGTATTTCGATAAAAATTCGGATAACAGGATTGCTAATCTGTTTGCTTGTACCATGTTTAAAGGCATTTTCGACAAATGGTAGCAGCAGCATTGGGGCAATTTGCAGGTTGTCAGCTTCTCCTTTTTGCATGATTTCAAGTTTTAGCTTTGTACCATATCGTATTTGTTCAATTTGAATATAGTTTTGAAGATGATCCAGTTCATTTTGTAATCCGACCAATGACTGACTGCATTTATAAAGCATGTAATCAAGTAATTCAGAAAGGCGTAAAACCAAATCAGGAGTTAAATCAGATTTTTCAAGAGAAAGGCCATAAAGATTATTGAGCGTATTGAATAAAAAATGAGGATGGATCTGAGCTTTTAAAAGGCTAAGTTCGGCTTCTTTCAGTTTGAGTTCGACTGCCAGTTTGTTCTGTTCAAGATTGGTGTTTTCCTGCTGCATTAAAAAGGCTCGTTTAACTTGTTTAATAGCCACAGCCACTAAATTCACAAAATACAAACCGATAATGAGAGAGATTGAATCGAAAGAAATTGGCGCGGTTGAATCGACCTGGTAATTAGCTATATTGATGAAAATGAATAAACTAATCAACTCAGAAAGCCATCCGGTGACTATAATTAAATAGGCTAGCAATAAGAAAAACAAAGCTTTTCGGTCCTGAAGCAGGAATTTAGGAATCAGGTAGTATATCAGCAGATAAGTTGTTGCAATAGCCACCGGGAAAAGGAACGAAACAAAAATGATGGTTGTTTGATAGTCACGACTTGATCTTCCGTAGAAAACAACGAAAAAGAAATACGCGGCAATCCAGAATGCCAGATGACTAAGCACACGTTCTGTTTTACGGCTGAAGTTGATGTAGTTAATTATCGTTTTCACTATTCCTGATTATGATGGTTGAAAGTACGCATTTGTTCCGGAGTTATAAAAAATGATTGGTAGATTACACGATTTTGGGAGGTTACGACCGATTTCTGAAATTATCCGGTTTTTTGTTGAAAACTAAATCAATGATGTTGTCTGTCGATAAAATTTCAGATTATTAACAAGACCCAATATGTTTGTTTCAGGTTTAATCTCTAAATTTAAAAATTATGAAACTCTTTCAACTTTTCTACGAAGGTGGCCCTGTATTCATGCTTGTCATTACATTTTTTGGTCTGCTGATGTTGGCTTCTTCCGGATATAAAATTTTCCGGATGATCCTAAAAAAAGAATTTGACTTACTTCAGATGAATTATATTCTTCTATTTGGTAGTTTGTCTTTAATATTCGGAATCCTTGGTCAGGGCATGGGACTTTTTGGGGCAATGGAAGCCATATCAGTAGCCGGTGATATTTCTCCTTCTCTAGTCGCTGCCGGATTTAGGGTAAGTATGATTACTCCTTTATATGGGATATTCATTTTTATTTTCTCCCTAATCTTTTGGGGCGTTTTGAAAGAAATAAATCTGCGGAAAATGATTCATTAATTGTTTTTTTTTACCTTTCCAATCATGTTCAAGCCTGGCAGGTTTTAAAACCTGCCAGGCTTGAACATGATTGCCATTCACGAAAATTAGATATCTTTGCGCCAAAGACGACCGGAGTATTTGATTAATAAGGTTTTTAGAACGTTTAGGAATGAAGAAAATACGTAATTTCTGTATAATAGCACACATCGATCACGGGAAAAGTACACTGGCTGACAGGCTTCTGGAGTTTACCAAAACAGTTGACGGACGAGCCATGAAAGCGCAGGTTCTTGATAGCATGGACCTCGAACAGGAACGCGGTATCACCATTAAGAGCCACGCAATTCAGATGCAATACTTGCATGATGGACAGGAATACACGCTGAACCTGATTGATACTCCCGGACATGTTGACTTTTCGTACGAAGTTTCCCGGTCGATTGCTGCCTGCGAAGGTGCTTTACTGATCATTGATTCAACGCAGGGAATTCAGGCACAAACAATTTCGAATTTATACCTGGCCATTGAACACGATCTGGAAATTATCCCTATCCTGAATAAAATGGATCTGGATAATGCCATGCCTGAAGTGGTCGAAGATCAGATTATAGGATTAATTGGCTGTAAACGCGATGATATAATTCGTGCCAGCGGTAAAACTGGTCTTGGTATTGAAGAAATTCTGGAACGAATTGTAAGTGTTATTCCTGAACCGAAGGGTATTGAAGATGCCCCTCTTCAGGCTTTGATTTTTGACTCGGTTTTTAATCCGTTCCGGGGAGTGATTGCCTATTTGAAAGTAGAAAATGGAGTAATCCGCAAAGGCGATCAGGTTAAATTCGTTAATGCATTAAAAGAATATGTGGTCGACGAAGTCGGAGCACTGAAACTCGGGATGTTTGAACGTCCGGAATTAAGGGCAGGAAGCGTTGGATACATTATATGCGGCATTAAAACTGCACGTGAAGTAAAAGTTGGTGACACCGTTACGCATTCAAAAGCTCCTTGTGAAAAAGCCATTTCAGGTTTTGAGGAGGTTAAGCCAATGGTTTTTGCCGGCGTTTATCCTATCGATTCCGAAGATTATGAAGACCTTCGTTCGGCGATGGAAAAACTGCAGCTGAATGATGCTTCGCTTACCTACGAGCCCGAATCATCGGCAGCGCTTGGTTTCGGTTTTCGTTGCGGTTTTCTTGGTTTGCTTCACATGGAAATCGTTCAGGAACGCCTCGATCGTGAATACGATATGAACGTGATTACAACTGTTCCCAACGTTTTGTACCACGTGCACACCACCAAGGGCGAAACTGTCAATGTGTATAATCCATCAGGATTGCCAGCCACTACGACTATCGATGATATCGACGAGCCGTTTATCAGGGCTAATATTATTACCGCATCAGATTATATTGGGTCTATTATGACTTTGTGTCTCGAGAAACGTGGCACAATGATCAAGCAGGATTACCTGACTACCGATCGTGTTGAGATGGTATTCGATCTTCCCTTAGGCGAAATTGTATTCGATTTTTACGATAAGCTGAAGAGTATTTCGAAAGGATATGCTTCATTTGATTACCACATGCTCGATTTCCGTCCGGCCAAACTGGTGCGTCTTGACATTTTACTGAATAGCGAAATGGTTGATGCTTTATCGACACTGATTCATGTTAGCAATGCGTATAGTTTTGGGAAACGGATGTGTGAAAAGTTGAAAGAGCTTATTCCGCGTCAGCAGTTTGATATCGCCATACAGGCAGCCATTGGAGCAAAAATTATTTCGCGCGAAACAGTAAAAGCAGTCCGGAAAGATGTTACTGCCAAATGTTACGGAGGCGATATTACCCGTAAACGCAAATTGCTCGAGAAACAGAAAAAAGGTAAAAAACGAATGAAACAAGTGGGTAATGTGGAAGTACCGCAGAATGCTTTCCTTGCGGTTCTGAAATTGGATTAATTTATATTTGCTACGATATTTCTTGAAAGGGTTTTTCCGGTTTAAATCGGGAAACCCTTTTTGCATAGGGACAAAAGTAACCCATTAAGCTGAAGGAAAACTTAAGTAGGGTTGCCGGGGATTCTCCGATGTCATTCATCTGCATATCTTTGGGCATGAAAAAACCTGACTTACCGAATTTCGGTCAGTCAGGTTAAATTTTGCAGAGCGGATGAGTTTAACTACCCATCCCAATATTTAAATTCAATATTAATGTATTGCTATCCCAACCGTTGAAACACCTGTCGATAGGTCAAGGAATAACCCAACCTTGTTGTTGAGGTGGTATTCGGTTCCTAAGTGTAAATCAAGAAACAGAGGATTTCCATCATTGTAGTAATTTTTATCACCACCGTAACCATCATCCCATCTTGAGTTTACGATTGAAAATCCTAATGAACCAGCCAGGTAGAAATCCCAATTGGAATTAGCATTGAGTATGTCATCAAAGTAGTAGCTTCCTTTTACACCTATCGGAATAATTGTTTCATGATAGTAATAATTATTGTACTTAGATCTGTAAGTGGAAAGACTGATGAATGGGGCTAAAGTGAAATTATTTGCCACATCAAATTCATAGTTGACATTGAATACAGGTAATGAATGTCCTACGTACCCGTAATATCCTGAATATCCTCCAATACCCAGACCTAAGTTTAGGGTATTCCCATAATCTCCGTAATAATGTCTTTCCTGAGCCGATAAATTAGTCCCTATTGTCATAAATATGGACAGTAATACAACTGTTAAAATTTTAGTTTTCATTTGAATCATTTTAAGTTTGGTAATAAATGTTTTCCTGATTATTTCTTATTTTCTCTTGCCTTTACCTTTGCTATGACCGGAATGTTTTTTGTCACTCTGGTCTTTTTTTTGACTGGAGCGACTTTTTGAATATTCTCTTTTGTCGGAGTTTCGGTTTCCGGGTCTTTCACCATATGTTTTTTGCGACTGACCACGATACCCTTTTTTATATTTCGATTTATGTTCACGAAAATGAGAGTATGGAGCATTACCGCGATAGTCTGTTATCACTACTTTATATCCGCTATACAAATCATAATTTCTGTATCGCTGGGGAAGATATGTCCGGTGAACCCATGTTCGTCCATTGTAAAAAATAAACATTGACGATGGAACATCATAATAGGCTTCCACATCGGGCAGGTAATAATAGCGCGCTTCTGAATATCCAACTGGCCCCCACTGAGGAGGTGTACCAATATTTATAGTCACTCCAATTTGCGCATGCACATTGCTGGCAAAAAACAGCAGCATTCCAATAACGAGGAATTTTAAAGCTTTCATAGTATTTTGTTTAAAATTTTGTATCTATTCTGCCAGACAAAGTTGAGCTCTTTCATGCCTTGAAAAGTTACATAGTTCCGGTGAAGAGTTATAAAATTCACGCATTTTAATCTTACTGATATAATAGTTTATAAAGTTCTTTCATATCAGGAGACAGGATGACTTCAGTTCTGCGGTTACTTGCACGCCCTTCTACTGTTTCATTCGATTGTACGGGGAAGAACTGGCCTCTGCCTGATGCCGTAATACGTGTCGGATCAAAGCCATTGTCTTTGGTCAAAATACGTACAATAGAAGTGGCTCTTGCTGTGCTGAGATCCCAATTGTCTGTAAATTTATTGGTTTTAATCGGGACATTATCGGTGTGCCCTTCGATCAAAACAGTAATGTCTTTGGTGCCCGAAAGAACCTGAGCCAACGTTTTGAGTGCTTCTTTCCCTTTGGGATCAACAAAATCGCTACCTGATTTGAAAAGTAATTTTTCTGCCAGCGAAACATATACGTTACCATCTTTAATGTAAACTGAAAGTTCATCTGATTTGTATTTCATCAGCGCATCTGCTATTGAATTCTTCAGATCGTCCATAACATCCTTTTGTGCCTGAATCATATCCTGAAGGCTCTTTAACCTGGCTGCCTGTTCGGCAATAGTCATTTTTGATTCGGAAGAAAGTGTGTTCAAATCATTCTGTACTGAAGCATTTTCATTTTGCAAAGATGTTTTGTCGTTTAGCAAAGATGTTTTATCGTCATTCAGATTTTTCACCAGCGTATTGCAATCATTCAGTAGTTTATGTGTATCGATGCTGTCTTTTTGAAGTTGATCAACCTGGGCTCTCGAACTCACTAATTTTTTGCCTGGTCCGCATGACGCTAATGACATGCTAAGAATCAGGGATGCAAATACAATGAAGTAAAATGGATTTTTCATTTTGTTTTTTTAGTGATTATTAATGGGACAAAGTTGAGCAATATCGAAATGGAATGTGTTACATAACTTTTGAAGAATATTGCATAATTCACAGATTCCGAAGCCTGTAATATCTGTTTTTAGTTTAATTAGTATTGATAGCCAGGATCTTAGTCAACCGTGTGAAATAAAAAATGCCCCGTAATTGTGGAGCATTTTTACAGGAAACAAAAAAACAACGATTTCAAAATTGGAGTTGCAGGATAACAGCTGATTGTATACATTGAAATATAAATCTATTTTTGACAAATCGAACAAGGCTTTGTGTCGATTGTTATTCATGAAAATTATAACCATAAATACATATTACGATGAAAAAAATAATTTTTGTACTCCTGATTGCGCTGCTTTTCGGATTTGAAACTAAAGCTCAGGATTATAGCACAGGAATTGGTCTTCGCTCCGGATGGGGCACCGGATTGACGGTGAAACAATTTCTGGATGGAAACAGGGCCCTCGAAGGTATTCTGGATTCTCGCTGGCATGGGTTCAGTATTACCGGCTTGTACGAAATCCACAATCAGGCATTTGCTGTCAATCGCTTGAACTGGTATTATGGCGTTGGCGCACACATTGGTTTTTGGAATGGCAAATACTACAGCGATTACAACAATAACACCGATTATACGGTTGTCGGAATTGATGGTATCCTCGGTCTGGAGTATAATTTCGAGGAAATTCCCTTCAATATTGGTATCGACTGGAAGCCTGCCCTAAACCTGACCAGTAATTCCGGATTTTTAGGCGACGGAGGTGCAATTTCAATTCGCTATATCTTTTAGTCGCTGCGGAAATCATTTCTTCTCCGTTAAAACAGGCTGCCCTGATCTTTCAGGACAGCCTGTTTTCTGATTAGTTCTGATGTGTTATCCGGAGAATAATTATTCCGGATAAGTTAAGTCCTCTATGTTGATTTTGTCAGATTTCAGAATCTTTATTTACCTTGATTTTAAACTCTGGAGCCTTATAGTCGTCAGGCAAATAACTGGCAGGTATCGCTGTTGCGTTTCCGTCGCGGGCTGACCGATAATGTGGTGATAAAATTTCGATGTTTTTCTCATTACAAACATCCTGAATGTTTTGATGCAGATTCGAATAGATTAAAGACTGCTTGTTGGCTTCCCTGATGTAGGCGTTGACTTGATAAGAGACATAAAAGTCATCTAAACTTGTTTGCAATACAAACGGTTTGGGTTCCTGAAGAATTAATTCTGTTTTTAAAGCGGCATCAATCAGAGCTTGGTGCACATCTCTCCACGGGACATCATAACCAATCGTTATCGTGGTGTGAATAATTAAGCCTTTGTCTGGGGCGTCGCTACTGTAGTTTATGGTATGGCTATTCATTACGGTCGAATTCGGGATGGAAATAATCTCGTTTTTAACGGTTCGGATTCGTGTAACCAGCAGTGATTTTTCGATAACGTCGCCAACAATCTCTCCGATTTTAACCCGATCCCCAATATTAAACAAGCGCATATAAGTAAGTACTAATCCAGCGATAATATTCGACAGCGAACCGGCTGAACTGAATGTAAACAGGAAGCCAAGAAATACTGAAACACCCTGAAAAATATGCGAATCGTTATTGGGTAAATACGGGAAAATGACTACCACCATAAACGCGAGAACAAGTATCCTGATAATTTGGTAGGTTGGATTTGCCCAATCCGGGAAAAAACCGGGTAGGGTTAAATTGCCTCTTTCAATTTCAGTTTTCAGGAATTTCAGTCCCTTCAATACATACTTGAAAACCCCAAGAATGACAATAATGGTGATGAAATTTGGCAAATAATTCCATAATCCGATTACTATTTTCTTTACCGGATTTAGAATATATCCAAACAAAGTTTCGGCAAAATTTTTAGTCCATGGGAAGATTCCGAAAAGTATGGGTAAAGCAATGTATATAATCAGCAAAATAAAAAACCACTTCAGGACTGTATTGAGTCTTAAAAACATCTGAACCTGGGTTTTGGCATCGAACAAGGTGTAATTCTGGATTTTAACGCCTTTAATGTGTTTGTCTTCCTGATGTTGGATTTTTGCAGCCGTCCATTTGGATACTTTGCCCAGATAATGGATCAATAATCCGATTATCAGTATGACTAATAATGCCAGTGCAATTTCTTTTGCCAATACAGCGAAACTGATCTCTGATTTATATTTTAGTACCGCACTGGTTATGATGGTTCTGTATTTCTGTGCTAATTCATCCTTCGTTGAATTGTTCCACAGTGCATCATTTTCAGAAACACTGAGTATGATTTTCTCTCCAAAAACGATATCTGTAGTCATTTCTGATTCTTCCAACTTCAATGAGTCTGGTGTGAATCCGAAATTATCAGTAAGATCATGTATTCTTTTGCTGATTGCCGTTGCTCTTTCCTGGGCCGAAAAGCTCCCTGACTTGCTGTATATGAGTAATAAAGTGTCTTTAAAAAATCCTAACACAGGAAATCCATGGGCGGTGAGTTTTAATGAATCTATCTGCGCTTTTTTTCGTTCAATGCGGGTTGTTTCTTTTTTTTTCAATTCCAGAAGTTGCTGTTGCAGCTCATCCTTTTTCCAGCGATCAGTAATCTTTAATGAAACAATTTGTGCCTCCAGTTCTGTCTTCTGTATCGAATCGTTAATCCGCTGTTGTTCAATTTGTGCCAACTTCCGGTTGAAATTATGAAGAATGGAAGAATTGATCGAATCATTGTTTACAACGACACTGTCTTTCTGTGCAAAAAGCACCGAACTGTTAATTGCTATAATTAAGCACAGTAGTATGGTTTTACGAATCGTTTTCATTTATCCTGCTTTTATACAAATATATAGCAATATTATTGGTTGTATCTCGATGCCGCAAAGTGCGTTTCTAATTTTTCAAATATTTCTGCCGGGTTTGTCAATGGCATATTATTTTCATCGACTTCATAACCCAGTAATTCTGCTTTTTTTAATTTCTCAATCTGGGGCAATTTTGTTCGGTTGGTTGTTTCAATGCGTTTCCCTTCTTCATCAACAAGAATGATTATTGGAAGAAATACTCCCTTTCTTCCAATAAATTCATCCATAATTTTTACTGCCTCGTCGAACTCTTCACGTCTGGCCCGGCCAAGTGCTTCGTAGTGGTATATTTCTCTACCGTCCCATGTAGTTACATTGGCAAAACTTTCTGAAATTTTCTTTTCTATATTACTTTCAATATTTTGTGTGTCATGTCCTGATGGCATTAATACGACTTTACCTCCGCCTCCTTCAATATTCACTGCATATCTCGGAATTGTACTACCTGAAATCCATCCCTGAAGATGTTTCATGTAAATTTTGCCGATCTGAATTGGAGTTATAAAATGAACTATTCCTTTTTCTTTATGGCATTGCAGAAGGTAGTATGGATGTACGCCAATCCACAACATTCTCCTGAACGTTTCGGCCAGCGTTTTGTAATAGTCGTTTACATGATTTAGCAATACCGTTTGATTTCTTATTGTAAATCCATGCATCCGGATTTTTTTGACAGCATTTGCCAACTCTTCAGTAATCTCATGGTGATGGTTAATCTGGGTCATAAAATACACTTGCTTGTCATAGCCATCGGTATATCGGTTCGCCGATTCGATAATGAGATCCAATAGCTCATCGGTTATTCCCATGGGCATAACCACCGGAACTCTTGTTGCAATACGAATTAACCGGAGGTGTGGAATTCTGCTTAATTCTTCCAGAATATATTGTAACTGATTTTTGCTGATCATTAATGCATCGCCGCCGGTAACAAGTACTTCATCAATGTTTTTGTTGTATGCGATGTAAAACAATCCTTTATTTATTTCCGATCTGCTTACATCAACCGAACCATCCAGCGATTTTGCCCTTTGGCAATGCACACAGTACGAAGCACAACTTGTGTTTTCTGCGACAAAAAGAGCAACCCTGTTGGGATAACGTTGGTAGACTGCGCCATAACTGCGGGTGCTTTCGCACATTGCACCTTCCACGCCTGTGTCGGGGAAAAGAAGGTTTGCAGGTGTTGGAACACTTTGCCAAAAAATAGGGTCGAGCCGGTTTTTCGATTTTTCGCCGGGTAACATCACCGGGTTAAATGGATCAGCCTGCATGATTGTTGCGTAATAAGGAGTAATCCGCAAAGGCTCTTTCCCCTGACTTTTTAGCGTTTCTAATGTTCTTTCAATTTCACTTTCCTGATGCTCGTTTAGTTTGATTACTTTTTTTAATTGATCAACACTTGTGATTGAGTTTTTCAGTTGCCAGTTGGCATTATTCCATTGCTCTTCTTTTACGTCTTTCCATAATTCAATGGTGTTAAACTTTCTCGGCTTGTAGAATATATTGTTTCTTTTCTGAATAGTCATGTTGGTTCTATTGTTTCATGTTTTTTTAATGAATTATTGATAGCTGCTTTGTCGACGGAAGTAATGACTCCGGTAAATATTACGTGCGAAACTGTCCCTTCGCCTTGTGAAGTCTGAACAGATGAAAGCATAAATGGTTTGCATCGGTGATTCACGCTCATTTACACAATTTCAGTACAGTGTGCTAAAAGGTTAAATGTAATCAAGTTCTTTGGGTTTGCAATTTACGGACTGGTCGTTTAGATGAATACGGTAACGAATCCGAAAAATAGGACTTTTTGCTTACAATTATACTGTCAGGTAAAAGCAACTAAGTAATAAGAATAAAATAATGTCGTGTTTTTCAAACAGACTTATAAATACTCGTTTTGCAGCTCTGCTGCTTCAATGCGTAAAAATTAATACCACAGATTAAGATATAAAGTAGCTTTTAAATCTGTGTTTATTTGAGTAATCTGTGGTAAAATCAATTACAGGTATCTCGCTTGAAATGACACATTGTCAAAACCAGAATATGATGTTTAAACGTTCTCATTACTTATCCGCTTTCTTCCATTCATCGCTTTCCGATTTTTTTGATCAGGTCAATTGCTTTTTAATTTCAAGCATAAATCCACTTCCGTGAATGTTGCGGATTTCCACTGTTGAATCTTCAGCAAAAAGCTTTCTTAATTTGGTGAGGTAAACATCCATACTTCGGGTCGTAAAATAACCATCGTTGCCCCATATTTTTTTGAGTGCCGTTTCGCGGGGTAATAATTCGTTCTGGTTTTCGCACAGCATTCTCAGCAGTTCAGCTTCTTTGGGCGATAGTTTCTGCTTCGAATTGTCATGTTCGATGGTACGAAGTTTAAAGTCGAACAGATAACTGCCAATCTGATAAAAATCTGATTCTTTCGGCTGTATGCCTGACTGTCTTTTCAGGATAGCCTTGAGCTTGAAAATCAGGACTTCGGTGTCGAAAGGTTTGGTGATGTAATCGTCGGCACCGATAAGGTAACCCTTCAAAACATCATCCCTCATATTTTTAGCGGTGAGAAATAAAATTGGAATTCCTGTATTTATTTTTCTGATTTCGGTGCCAATGGTAAATCCGTCGACGTTGGGCAGCATAACATCAAGGATGCAAATGTCGAAACTGTTTTGTTTGAATTTATTCAGGGCAAACTGCCCATCGTCAATCCATTCAACTTCAAAATCGTTGATTTCGAGATATGATTTGAGTACTGCTCCGAAGCTAAGATCATCTTCGACTAGAAATATGTTTGGTTTTATATTCATTGTGCCTGATATAAATGTGTGCATTAAATTACCCGATTACAAACGGGATAAAAACTTCGAAGCGACTGCCTTTCCCTAGTTCGCTGTTTACCGAAATGCTTCCATGATTGGCTTCCAGAACAGCTTTTACATAGCTGAGACCCAAACCGAAACCTTTCACATTGTGTATATTCCCACTTGTTTGTCGGTAAAATCGCTCAAATATTCGGTTCTGAACGGCTTTGGTCATGCCAATTCCTTTGTCTTCAATGGCTATAAGAATTCCTTTGCTCGTATTTCGTGTTGTTATTTTGATTTCCGGAGTTTGATAGGAATACTTGTTCGCGTTATCCAGTAAGTTATAAATCAAGTTCGAAAAATGGTTGGGATCGCTCATTGCAATTGGATTTATAGCCAAGAATTCACTGGTGATGGAGCCGCCTTTTTTTTCTACCTGAAGAACAATACTTTGCATGGCTTTTTCAATCACATCATGAATATTGATAGTTTCCCATTTGAATTCGAATTCTTTTTTGTCGAGCCGGGCAATGGTCAGAATATCTCCTACCTGACGGTTCATGCGTAAATTTTCTTTTTTAATCATTTCAATAAAATACCTGATCCGCTCCGGATTTTCTATGATTTTTGAATTTGTGATGGAATCGGCGGCAACAGAAATGGTTGCAATTGGCGTTTTGAATTCGTGGGTCATGTTATTTATGAAGTCCGATTTCATCTCAGAAATTTTCTTTTGCTTCAGGAGAAAATAGATGCTGAAGGAAAAAGTAACCAGAACAATTACCGAAAATATCAGCGAAATTAAAAGCAGCCAGTTTAGCGTTTTATAAATGAATGACTCTTTTTCAGGAAAATAGATGGAAAGTTTGACGTTCTTCTGAAAAATTCCATTGGGGAACAGATTTACCTGATAATTACTTTTTTGGAGAAGTGCGGTATCTGCAAGCATTGATTTTTCTGAAAATATTGAATCCCTGATAATTCCGGTTTCAAACGGAATTGGAATATTTCGGTTTTCAAGTTCTTTTTTTAGTACTTCGTTTACCCGGACTAACGGTACATCTTCTTCCCAGGTTGAAATTTCCTGAACGACCTGGCTGGCAACCCGTTTCAGATTTTTTGATTTTAATTCAATGCGGTGTCTGATTCCTGAAGAGTCCTTCCATTCCTGAATATGTTCTGCCAGTGAATCAAATTTATTGATTCCATGAGCATAAATGGAGTCAAGATTTCTACTTAGACTGTCTGTATTGATGAATTCATAGTTTTCTTCTATTCCGGAAGGCTGATTATAGCTTTTCGTGCTTATTTGATATTCAATCCGGTTTCTTTTTTGTCCTGATTTTACAATCCTTTCAACTTGTTTTGCCCTGAGATTTTTGGGCCTTATCGGAGTATGACGAATTATGCCGGGTGGTGGGGGCGGAAAAGGAGCATTAAAGGGTGTATGAATGGAATCGTTGAACGCGAAACGATTGATCAAGCGATAATCCTGCATGGTTTCCAGCCTGTTGGTTGTGCTATTCAACGCCTCATTAACGCTTCGGTCAAACATTTCATTCCTGACCCGGATTGCATTATTCATCCAACCCAATTGGATTCCAATTATTCCGAGTATCGAAATTCCCATCAGGGAAATAAGAAAAGTGATAATTTTCTTGTTCATACTTCAAAAGTAATTATTAAATGTTTCCCTGTTAGTACTTTAACTTTTCCTTAACAGATTTTAACCGGGCATTAACTCATTGTTCAATACTGCATCAGGTATATTTGCATAACGAAATTTTAAATTTAATTCTTAAATTATGAAACGCCAATTAATGTTTTTTGGAATAGCCGGTTTTGCAACTGTGATCCTTTCATCATTTTCGCTTGAAACAAAAAATAAATGTCAACAGGAACCGGAGAAAACGCGCCATATTAAGTTGATGAAAATTGAAAATGGTAAAAAAGTGGAACTCGATACCATTTTAAACAATGATGAAGTATTTGTCTGGAATGGGGATACTTTGAATCCGGCACGATTAGGTAAACATCAAAATGTAGAGTTTGACCAGATTCGTGGAAACGAAAGAGTGTTCATTAAGAACCATGGTAAAAGCAAATTCCCCATGGAATGGACTCAGACAAGTGGCGGGGATATGGAAATAATTACTGAGGATCTTGATTCTCTGGGTAAAAAGATTGTAATCAGAAAAAGGATTAATGACGACACTCATGATAATATGTTCAATTACGGGGTCGTCGAATGAAACATTTTCCACCAATGCCTCCGACTCCACCTGCTCAAATGAAAATGATGAAACAAGTTCAGAATGGTCAGTTAATAAACCTGAATGATCCGAATATCGTTTCGTTTAAGAAAAAAGACATGAAAGGCGGACTCGAAAAAATTGAGATCATTCGTAAAAAGAGTAATAAGTCGGAGGGAATGATATTTAATTATCAGCTGGAGATGCCCGAACCACTTGAGATGCCTGAATTGGAAGGCGATATTCAGCGAATGAAAATTATAGAGAAAAGGATGAAGTTTAATGGAGAAAAAAATGACAAAATTGAAACTGAGGATAATAAATAATATTATTATGAGTTAATATAATAGTGCAAGTCCTAGCCAGATTGCATCCATGAGTACAATCAAACAGCAAACAGTAGAACGGTCGGGAATTATTTCCGGCCGTTTTTATTTTTAGTTGGTGTAAGTAAGTCTTGTTTCGTTTTTTGCTGCTTTAACGTGTTGTTGTTTAATGTCTTTGAGTTAAATTGTAATCGCTCATTATCCTATAAAAGAGTGAAGACTTGTAAAGATTACATCCTTTTGCAGAGAATAGATGCCAGCCGTATTATTGCTATGAGTTAAGGCACTGGCAGACCGGTTGCCTCCAATGACACAGAGGCGAATCGTGCCAAAAACAGGCGGGTTGAAATGCGGTTGGTAAAACTATAGTTTCATTTCCCGCGCTGATTGGTTTTGAATTAATTTTGAAATGTTTCATGATTTTTGAAATTCCTATTGTTTATAGTATAAATGTCGTATTGACACATATCGTCGCAAACGATTGCAGTGGAACCGGTTGATTTGACCGTAGCATTTAATTGTTGAGGCTATAAATATTAATCCAATATATTATTGCTACTTTTGATTTACAATTAATTATAACTTCCAATGTATTCTATTGAAAACAAGGACGATGAACAACTCATTTGGACTCGGTTTCTGAAAGGAGATATTCAGGTTCTAAGCCTCGTTTATTTGCAACACTCCAATGCATTGTTCGATTATGGATGCCGCTTCACTGGCGACCGGGACCTTGTGAAAGATTGTATTCAGGATGTATTTTGCACTTTGATCAGAACCCGCCATCATTTGAGCGAAACTGATAATATCAGACTATACCTGCTCAAATCGATCAAGCGAAAGCTCATTCGTGAACTTAAAAATATTGGCAATCAACCTAAATCATTAAATGATCAGGATTATTCGTTTGATCTGAGGTGGGCCGAAAATCTGGAAGATCAGCAGCATGAAATCGATGAGGCAAAAAGAGATCTTATTGCTGAAGCGATGCAATCTCTTACTAACCGGCAGAAAGAAGCCATTTACCTTCGTTTTAACCGTGGGCTCGAATACGAAGAAATTTCCTTTATACTCAACCTGAATTATCAATCTTCCCGCGCCCTGATTCACCGGGCCATCGAAAAACTTCGGAAGGTAATTCACATTCCGGAGAAAAAAACCAGCCATGTTTTATTCGCTATTCTTTGCGGTGGCACGAAAAGTGTTTTTTAGCATAAAAAAATCTTTCAAATTCGCATCAACAAAAAGTAACTGTCTGTCTTTTCTTTTTAGAAATTACAATCATGGAGACGTATAGAGATTATAAGGCAGTTGATTTTTTGAATGACGAAAGCTTTCTACATTGGTTGACTGATCCTACTCAGAAAGAAAATGATTTTTGGAACGAGTTTCTGAAAAATCATCCCTATAAAAAAGCGGAGATTAAAGAAGCTAAACTTGTTTTCACACTTCTGCATTCCAATGAAGAAAAACTTGGAATGAACGAAACTTATGAAATTTGGAATAGGATTCAAAAAGAAGCAAAAACTTCGAAACGAGCTGTTTTCATGAATTTCATGAAATATGCTGCTATTCTGGTTCTTGTTTTCTTTTCAGGTGTGGTTACCTATTATTTCTATCAAAGTACTGAAGAAACCTATCAGTTTCAACTCGCTGAAACTCCTAAAATGGAGAAAGACGAAGCCATGATCATTCTTTCTGATGGTTCGCAGGTTTCGCTTGAAAAACGAATGTCTCAAATTTCATACAGCAAAAACGGACAGCGATTGATTGTGAATAACGATACCATCAATCAAAAGGCTGAAAGTGAAAAGGAAATGATCAACAAAGTGATTATTCCATATGGTAAAAAATCTATGATTATGCTTTCGGATGGTACCCGGGTTTGGCTGAATGCCGGAAGTCAGCTTATTTATCCATCCGTTTTTGCCGATAAAGTCAGGCAGGTGATGCTCGTTGGCGAGGCTTTTTTTGATGTGGTAAAAAATCCTGAAAAACCATTTGTTGTTCGAACAATTGATGTAAGTGTTCATGTTTTGGGAACTAGGTTCGATATTTCAGCTTATCCTGAAGATAAACTTGTTCAGACCGTATTGGAAGAAGGAGCGGTTAGTCTGAATTGCTCCGGCAAAGGAATCCTGAACAAGTCATATGTTGTTAAAATGATTCCTAACCAGATGGTTCTCTTGAATAAATCGACAGGAGAATCTAAAAGTCAGATGGTTGATGTGAGCAAATATGTTTCGTGGAAGGATGGAATGTTAGAGTTTGACAAGGTTGATCTGGTGAGGGCATTGAAACAGGTGGAGCGATATTATAACGTGAAAATCAGTCTGGCTGATCCTCTGATCGGATCCTATAAATTATCAGGAAAACTGGACTTGAAGGATAACATAGAAGAAGTACTCAATGTGATTAAACTGACAGTGCCAATTGATTGGCAGAAAAAGAGTAACGGCGATTTTTTAATTTTTAATAAGAGAAATAATAACTAAAAATAAGGATTAAAAAAAAGGATCCGAAGAATGTTCCCGCATCCTCCGGATCAAAGTAGAATGAGAATTTGATTAGTAATTAAAACTAAACGTCTAAAAGTATGAAAAAAAAGTTTCAACAACGAATCTTTCATCAATGTGGAAGATTTAAAAAACTGTTCCTTATTATGAGGCTATCTTTTATCATGTTGATCGTTAGTTCGTTGGCCGTGATGGGTAACAGCTACTCGCAATCAACAAAGTTTTCTTTTCAGTTGTCGAATGCAACTATAAAAGATGTTTTTCAGGAAATTGAGCACAACAGCGAGTTTATTATCGTTTATTCGGATGATATCATCGATGTGAGTAAAGAAGTTTCGGTGAAAGTAGAAGATGTTTCTGTTGAAAAAATTCTGGATCAGATTCTGAAAGTTTCAGGAAATGGGTTCGAAATTAAAGACCGACAAATCGTAATTACCGAAGCTGAAGTTTTGCCAGTGACTGAATTGGTCACTCAGGCTCAACGTGAGCTGACGGGGGTAGTTAAAACCGCTGATGGCAGCACACTCCCCGGAGCTACCATTTACGAAAAAGGAACCAATAATGGCACGATCACTGACTTCGATGGTAAATTTACCTTGAAAGTTAGTGAAGAAACTGCTGTCATTGTGTTTTCATTTGTAGGCATGAGTAGCGTTGAAATTGAATATACCGGCCAGCCAAGCATTGATGTTGTTATGCAAGTAGATGCCATTGGCTTGGATGAAGTTATTGCGGTTGGTTACGGCACTCAGACCAAACGTGAAATATCGGGCTCTGTTGCCAATATTTCAGAAAAGAACTTTAATAAAGGGGTAACACGCACCGGTGTAGATTTGCTGAAAGGTAAAGTTGCCGGTTTGACAATCACATCGGGAAGTGGTGATATCACGAAAGAACAAACGATCCGTCTTCGGGGAACTTCTTCGCTGAATGGAAGTAGCCAGCCATTTATTGTAATTGATGGTGTTCCCGGAATGAGTCTGAACTCCGTTGCACCCCAGGATATTGAATCAATCAGTGTATTGAAAGATGCTTCGGCTGCTGCAATTTATGGATCCAGATCTGCCAGCGGTGTAATCCTGATCACAACAAAAAAAGGTAGAAAGGATCAAACAACAGTTGATTACGAAGGTTATGTAGCTGTTGATAATGTGACTAATATTCCTGATCTAATGAATGCGCAGGATTGGAGAGATTATACCTCCGCAAATGATATCAGTACTTCAGGACTTGATCAGGGTGGTAATACGGACTGGTTTAAAGAGATTATGAGAACAGGGGTTACCAAAAGCCACAGTTTGTCTCTTTCAGGCGGCGGAACTAATCATAACTATCGCGCATCGATTTCTTATCTTGATCAGCAGGGAGTTGTAAAAGATAACAACATGGAGCGGTACAATGCCCGCATGACTTTTACCCAGAGAGCCCTTGAGGATCGGTTGAGCCTGACTTTTACGGGTGTAATGACTCAACGCGATTATTCGCCTACTGATACCCGCAATTTTGTATTGGCTTACAACATGCTTCCTGTTTATCCGGTAAAAACCGATGATGGTGAATGGTTTGATAGTCAGGAATATGATCAGGGAAACCCGGTGAGGAATATCGAGTATAATAAGGTGGAAAATAAAAACAGTTTGTATTTTGGAAACATTAAAGCTGATCTCGATATTTCTAAAGGCTTAAAAGCCAGCATTAACGTACTGAAACAGCGCGAATCCAATGACTCTATTCAGTATCTTAATTCTCAGACTGAACGTGGTCGCAATGACATTGGGTTTGCTAAACGTGTCGCATGGACTGCTGACAAACAATTACTTGAAGCAACGGTTAATTACAAAAAAAATATTGGACAACACAATATGAATTTCCTTGCCGGGTATTCGTATGAAGATAATTATTTTCAACGAATGGGTGCTCAGAATCGCCAGTTTGTAACTGATCTTTTTGAGGCAAACAATTTGAGTGCAGGCGAGAATCTTCGCGCAGGCGATGTCTGGTCACAGAAAAACATGAATAAGCTGATCTCTTTTTTCGGAAGGTTAAATTATATCTTGATGGACAAATATATCATAACCGCATCAATAAGACGTGACGGATCATCCAAATTTGGTAAAGATCATAAATGGGGTACTTTCCCTTCAGTATCAGCAGCATGGCAAATGAAAGAGGAAGGATTTCTGAAAGATGTTAGCTTTGTTGATGAGATGAAATTCAGACTTGGATATGGCGTTTCCGGTAATCAGGATGGCTTAGATCCTTACCTCTCTTTACCACTTTATGGAAAGTCTGGTCAATATTATGATGACGGTAAATGGTACAGTGCATATGAGTTTAACCAGAATCAAAATCCAAACCTGAAATGGGAAGAAACATCGATGTTCAATGTTGGTTTCGATTACAGTTTCTTAAACGGAAGGATAAATGGTAGCATCGAGTACTACGATAAAAACACCAAAGATCTTTTATATACTTATGCCGTTCCTCAACCACCATACCTGAAAGCAACGATGATGGCAAACGTAGGGTCGATGTCAAATAAAGGAATCGAGCTGATGATCAGTGGTGACATTATCCGCAAAGAGGATTTGCGCTGGAATGCTTCTTTTAACATTGCTCATAATAAAAACGAAATTACCAGTCTTTCGAATGATCAGTTTACCACAAGTGCAATTAAAACAGGTGATGCCTGGATACGTGGGGGATCAAACAATACAACACATATTGTTGAAGAAGGGAAAGAAGTTGGAACCTTCTACGGATGGGTCTGCAAGGGCCTGGATAGTGATGGGAAATATATCATGGATGACATGATTGACGGTGTCGCTGGATTGACTGATGAAGACCGAACTTATATTGGTTCTGCTCAACCTGATTTTACTTATGGTTTTGCCAATGTAATTACCTATAAAAACCTGGAGTTTAACTTCTTCTTCAGAGGTGTTTATGGTAATGATGTTTTGAATTTCTCTAAAATGTCATATGCTACAACGCAGTGGCTTCCAGGAGCTAATGTATTGAAAGAATCTTTGACTTTAGGTTTGACTGAAAGTCCTAAATATTGCAGTCTTTATGTGGAAGATGGCTCTTTTCTTCGATTGGATAACGCTTCCTTCGCTTATAATTTTGACACAAAAGGACTTTGGGGTTTCCAAAAATTGAGAGTATATGTAACAGGGCAGAATCTCTTCGTCATTTCAAAATATTCTGGCCTCGATCCTGAAGTGGAAATGTCAGGACTTAATCCGGGTGTTGAAGGACGTGAGTATTATCCTAAATCCAGAACATTCTCATTAGGTGTTAACCTAAGCTTTTAATTATTTAAACTTTAAGAATCATGAAAAAAACAAAAATATTTATTCTCATGGCTGTCATGATTGCATCCATCACCTTTCAGGGATGTACGAATCTTGACGAGGAGATTTATGACAAATTGCCGGTTGCCCAATTCGGTTATAACTCAAAAGAGGTTAACTCTTTAATCGCACCTATTTACAGAACCTTAAAAGGCGTTTTCCCTGCTAATTATTTTTATTTGAGCGAATGTGCTGGTGATATGGCTATAACTCCTACACGTAAAGGGGGAGACTGGTGGGACGGTGGACAGTTTAAAGAACTGCGTTTCCATACATGGACCCCAGGGACAAGTTTGGTTACCGACTCATACAACAGTGCGATGAGTAGCATTACGGCTTGCAATAAGATTTATTCGATGATTAATGATAATGAAACAATCACTGACAAAGAACAAATCCTTGCAGAAATCAGGGGTGTCAGAGCATATTGGTATTATATGTTACTCGATTACTACGGCAACGTCCCAATTGTGACTGATTTCAAAGACAGCAGTCTTCCAGCAACAAAATCAAGGGAAGAAGTTTATACGTTTGTTCTTAGCGAACTGAATGCGATTAAAGACCTTGTAAGAACCGATGTTTCCTCCTCCAGTTATGGGAAAATGACCAAGGGAGTTGTTAATACTTTGTTGGCTAAAATGTACCTCAATGCAATGGTCTGGAATCCTGCAGGTGGGGTAAAATGGACGGAATGTATTGCTGCATGTGATGAAGTAATGGGTATGGAATATCTTATTGAACCCAATTTTAAACAGAGTTTCATTGTTAAAAACCAAAATTCTAAGGAGATCATCTTTCCAATTGTGTTCAGTACCAGTGATGGTGGAAATACAATTGCACAGCGCACACTCCATTATTTGGCTGCACCCTCTTTAGGCCTTAAGATCGGGACATGGAATGGTGTATGTGCTATGCCTGATTATGTAAAGGCATATGATCCTGAAGATAAGCGAATCGGATGGTCATTTTTGACTGGCCCAATGAAAGATCCTGCAACTGGCGAAGTATTTATAACAGCTCATGGTCGTCCGTTGATCCATACAGTTGATGTGACTATGAAATATGGTTTTGATGCCGATGGTTGGGGACAGACCGAACAAGAAGATGGCGCCCGCTGCTTTAAATGGGAATTCGAAAGTGGACAGAACGGAGATGCTGAAAATGATTTCGCAATTTTTAGACTTGCCGATGTTTATTTGATGAAAGCTGAAGCGCTTGTTCGTGCAGGTGGCGATAATGTTGAAGCTACCCGCTTGGTAAATGTAATCAGACAAAGAGCTTTTGATGATGCCGCAAAACTTAAAACAGCAGTCACGCTTGCCGATGTCTATCAGGAAAGAAGATTTGAGTTGGCATGGGAAGGATACTCCCGTCAAGATATGATCCGTTTCGGAACATTCCTCAATGCTATTCCTGGATGGAAAGCCGTAACTCCTGCAAAATGTCTTCTTTTTCCTATTCCACGTACAGCAAGGGATGCAAATGCAAGCTTAACACAAAATCCCGGATATTAATCCACATTTAATTATAGCCGTTACTCCTGTAGTAGCGGCTATTTTTTTACTGATCAATCAGATATTGGAGAACAAAATCTATGATAATCATGGGTTAGTGCTTTGTAATATAGCTGTTGTTGAATACCTTACCAGTTGTAAGCTTTTCAATAGAATAGGATCTGGGCGATCTGAATTCTTTTAAATTCACAAAAACTATGAACTCAAAATTTAAGTTCAGAATAATCTGGGTACTCTTTTTTGTTTTAATCGGCTATTCCTCATACAGTCAAATTGATCCTCAAAAGAAATACAAAGAACTTTTTCAGGAAATTCAGAAAAACAAAATCTTTAGTGACCAGAAGATATTTGTTGACTGCGAGCCCAAAGAGAATCCGGATTTGATCTTAAAAGCATATCGGACAGAGAAAGGATCACCGGAGTTCAACCTGAAGGATTTTGTTGCTCTGTATTTTGATACCATTCAGAATGATACTACTGCGATGTTGCAACACATCCATTATCTATGGACAGATTTGACGAAAAATCCTGAGAATCAAAATAAATTTTCTTCCCTTCTGGCTTTACCGAATTCATACATTATTCCCGGCGGACGATTCAAGGAAATTTATTACTGGGACAGCTATTTCACCATGCTTGGTTTACAGGAAGACGGGAAAGTGAATATGATCGAAAACATGGTCGGAAATTTTGCCTTCCTGATTGAAACTTATGGACATATTCCCAACGGAAACCGGAGTTATTACCTGAGCCGCTCACAACCTCCGTTTTTTTCACTGATGGTTGAATTGCTGGCCGAAACGAAAAAGGATAGTACCATATATCTGACCTACCTTGATGCCCTTGAGAAAGAATATCGGTATTGGATGTCGGGCAATAAAGTAGTTCATCTGCAAAATCAGGAAATTTTGAATCGCTATTGGGATAAAGCCAATACGCCACGTCCGGAGTCATATAGCCAGGATGTCGAATTGTATCAACAATCAAAAAGGGATTCAACAATCTTCCGGGATATTCGTTCAGCAGCCGAATCAGGCTGGGATTTTTCGACCCGGTGGTTTGAAGACGGTCATTCTCTTGAGAAAATTAGGACCACAAAAATTATTCCGGTCGATTTGAATTGCCTGTTGTTTAATCTGGAAACTACACTCGCAAAAGCAAGTCAGATTAATCAGGATGAAGCCAAAGCTTCGATGTATCGCGAGCTGGCTCAAAGAAGGAAAAGGTTAATCTTAAAATATTTCTGGGATGAGCAAAGCGGTTTCTTTTTCGATTATAATTTGGAAACAGGTTCGCGCTCATCTCAATATACACTGGCTGGTTTATACCCGATGTTTTTTAAGCTGGCTGATCAATCAATGGCGGAAAAAGTGAAGACTCAAATTGAAACTCAATTCATGAAACCGGGAGGGCTTGTCACAACGCTGACACAAGGTTCAGGGCAGCAATGGGACTATCCGAATGCCTGGGCGCCTTTGCAATGGATCGGCTACAAAGCATTAAAGAATTATCAGTTTGATGTATTAGCAAATGAAATTGCTATTAGATGGACTAACCTGAATATTAAAGTCTACTTCGGAACCGGTAAAATGATGGAGAAATATGATGTGGTCGATCTAAACCGACTGGGTGGAGGGGGAGAATATAAAGCACAGGATGGATTTGGATGGACTAATGGAGTTTTTCTGAAAATGTGGAACGAGTTAAAAACAGGTAATTAGAAACAAGTCAAGGGTGTTTATCCTTAGATTTTTTTGTATTTGAACAGTAACATATCTTGAAATATTCGGGATTTCGATCCCGGGTTTTTGCGAATAATCGAGCGGCTTTCCAGAGGGAAGGTCGCTTTTTTTTGCAAAATATCTCAAGGCTGAAGTTTTACATCCTAAAACAGGCACACTTTTTTTTTCGCTTAATATACAAAAACAGCATTTAAGTGTCATCTGCACCATTATATTTGTAGTATTGTTTAACTGAATCATTAAGCTAATAAAATGAAAACCAGACTATCCTTTATTCTGATCTGCCTGTTTTTTTTCGGTATGTTCCGTTCTGAAGCACAACCCAAAACACTGGAGATTAAAGCCGGTACCCCAATTGCTCCAATACAATCCACGATGTGGGGCTTGTTTTTTGAAGATATTAATTTTGCTGCCGACGGAGGGATTTATGCCGAATTGATAAAAAACCGTTCGTTCGAGTTTTACAAACCGCTGATGGGTTGGAAGGTGACTGGTGAAAAATATGCCGGTCAATTGCAGATTATTAGTCGTCCGAATAACGATAATCCCCGTTTTTTGCGTCTTGAATCGCTACAGGGAAAAGAATTGGGATTGGTTAACGAGGGTTTTCGCGGAATGGGAGTTTCCTTTGGAGAGAATTACTTGTTTTCAATACTTGCCCGCCAAAGCGAAGGCGTTTCGGCACTTAAAATCGACTTGCTTGATTCAACCGGAGTGGTGATCGGTACTGCGGAAATGAAAAACTTTTCCGGAGAATGGAAAAAATACGAGGCGAAGTTTGCCTGTTCGGCGACTGACTCAAAAGCAAAACTGCGCGTAACGCTTTCAGGAAAAGGAGTGCTCGAAATTGATATGGTTTCATTGTTTCCTGAACATACATGGAAAAACCGGAAGAATGGTTTGCGTGCCGATTTGGTACAGAAACTGGCTGACCTGAAACCTGGATTCCTGCGTTTCCCCGGAGGTTGCATCGTGGAAGGTCGCGAACTCGCAACTCGTTACCAATGGAAAAAAACAGTTGGTAATGTTGAAGATCGTCAGTTGATTGTTAATCGCTGGAATACTGAATTTTCGTATCGGAATGCACCCGATTATTTTCAATCATACGGTTTGGGTTTCTATGAATATTTTCTTCTTTCTGAAGATTTGGGAGCCGAACCGCTTCCAATTTTGAATTGTGGGATGGCCTGTGAATATAATTCGTGTGAATTGGCTCCCCTTGATGGACTTGATCCTTACATTCAGGATATTCTTGATTTAATTGAGTTTGCCAATGGAGCCACCACCACAAAGTGGGGGAAACTACGTGTCGAAATGGGTCATCCGGAGCCTTTTAATTTAAAAATGGTTGGTGTTGGAAACGAACAATGGGGAACACAGTACATCGATCGACTGAAAATTATTCTTAAAGTTTTGCGTGAAAAACATCCTGAAATAACCTATGTGGGAGGATCTGGTCCTTCTCCGGATGGAAAAGATTTTGATTATCTCTGGGCACAAATGCGCGAATTGAAAGTTCCGATGGTGGACGAACATTATTACCGCAGTCCGGATTGGTTCCTGAAAAATGTTTCACGCTATGATTCATATGATCGGAAAGGACCAAAAGTATTTGCAGGTGAATATGCAGCTCACGACAAGGAAGGCAAAGATCCTGAATCGCGGAATACATGGAAAAGTGCTTTGGCCGAAGCTGCCCTGATGACTGGACTGGAACGTAATGCTGACGTGGTTTATATGGCATCGTACGCACCGCTTCTCGGAAATGTGAATGCCTGGCAGTGGCGGCCTGACCTAATCTGGTTCGATAACCTGAAGTCGGTGGCAACTCCCAATTATTACGTACAAAAACTTTTCTCGACCAATGCAGGGACTGATGTCGTTTTGGCTTTGGTGGATGGAAAACCGCTGACTGGTCAGGATAGTTTGTATGCCAGTGCCTGCGTTGATTCGAAAACATCGGAACTGATTGTGAAGCTGGTGAATGTGGCAAAAGAACCGTCAAATCTGAACTTGTCGCTTGAAGGGCGCAAGGCATTATCCGGAGAAATCAGTCTTCAGGTTTTGACCAATGCCGATCCTGCAGCGTATAACTTTCTTGGAAAACCTGAAGTGCTTGTGCCGGTTAAACGGAAATTGAAACTTTCAGGCAAAAAAATAGTTTTAAACCTTGATGGGTATTCGTTGACGGTAGTCCGTATCCCATTGAAGAAATAAGTTGATTTACCCTTTTTTATCCCTGACAGGGTTCCAAACCCTGTCAGGGATAAAAAAGGGTAAAGAGCCAACGCAATTACGATTGGAAGTGGCTGAAATTTTTTGAGACAGCCTCGGTTCAGAAAAAAGCAGTTGCTATTCTTTCCCTGAGTTCTCGCGTGGATTGCTGATCATCTGCATCTTTCCGGAGCTTTCAATGGCTTTCATAGCAATGTCTTTCACGCTGGTTTCTGCAGTCGATGCTTTTTTTGATGCATCGCTCACGATGGCTTCCATGTCCTTGATTTTGCTTTTCAGGGTTTCAATGGTTTGTTCTTTTAGCTTCAGTTCGCCTTCGGTTTGTTTGGCGGTCAGTTCTTTCTCAAACCTGAATTCAGCCTGAAGTTTTTCGGTGGCAGACTTTACTGAAGTTGCTACTGCTTTTTCGATTTCTGAAGGGAAAGCGGCATTTTTTGTACGCAAATCTTTCAGTTCATTTTCAGCGGCCAGAACTTCAGCTTCGCGACGTGCAATTTCCTGATCGAAGGCTTTTTTCTTTTCTGCCAGTTCTTTTTCCTGAATGGTTTTCTTTTCTTCGTAAAGATCGGTTTCCTTTTTTCTCGTCAGTTTAAGGTTATAAATATATTCTTCTTCCTCGCGTTTACGATCTTTTTCGTTTTTCTCTTTCAGTTCTTTTTGTTGTTCGGTCCATTTTTGCTGTTCGGTTTTCCAAAGTTCTTTTTGTGATCTCATTGAGGTTTCGAACGATTCGCTTTCATTTTTGATCTTTTCATCAAACCCAAGCTTGTCAGCTTTCATCTTTTCGTCAAAGGCACTTCGTCTATCGGTCATCTCGACTTCGAAGAGCGCTTTTTTCTCTTTCTGTGCCTGAAGCATAGCTGCCAGCGAATCGGCATTGGCGGAAAGCTGGTAGAGTTCTTCCAGATTTTGTTTTTCGAGGCGCATAGCCGACTGGATATCTTCCAGTTTTTTATACTCTGAAGTTAATAGTTCGCTTAGTTTGTCGAGTTCTTTGGCTACATTTAATTTCAGGGCGGTAATGCCGTTTACAATTCCTTCGGTGGTGTTTCCCGATGCTTTTTTTACAACTTCCTGTTGCTGTTTTTCTTCCTGCACCTGTTTAGGCTCAGCCGTTTTCAGATTCTGTATTTTTTTTAATGCATCCTCGTATGCCGAAAGGATTTCGTTTTTGGTATTCTTTAAATTAATTTCAGTTGTCATGCTATTATTGATTTAGATGTATGGACAAAAGTTGCATTTTAGCGATCAGAACCAAACTATCAAATGCTATGATGCGATCCTCCTGGACGTCAAGTACGTCAAGAGCCAAGTGGAGTGCTTCAAGGCGTGAAGTATCATTCTGGATAGTTGTAACGATAATTTTAAACATCACATAGTTAAACATTTCCTGAACATGAAGAGAGGTCCTTTCGGGGAAAAAGAATTTCCTGTCATAACTATTAATCAAGTACTCTTCCTGTGCCGTTTTCGTAGAAATCTTATTTTCCATCCAGAGTAGCCTGATTAAAGGGTAATCAGGAAATTTAGCCGCATACTCATTCAGTTTTTGAGTGTATTTTTTTGATTTATTTTCCTGAAGGATTGATAGCTCCAGAAAGTAAAACGCAGGTATATCCGTGTTTGTTTTCCTGAATTCTTCAAGTAATTTGCTGGCCTTTTTCGGCTTTTCATGGGCCAGATCGTATATCTCCATAAAAAGGGACCTGGTTGAGTCTGAAATTTGTACCGAACCGGGTGCTATTCCCAACATTTCATCGGGGATTTCATCTTCAGTTAGTTCTATATCCAGATCCTCACAATACTCATCATAGTATTTGTCAACAAGTTCATCCCTTGTCAAATCTTTATAAATTGAATTAGTGAGTTTAAAAAAACGGGATGCTTCTTCTTCGTTAGGTTTTTTCTTCATGGATTCCAACTCTGCAAAGAGTTTCTTTTTTTCTTCGAAGCTTAAGCCTTTAAACTCGTCTTCCTCAACTTCCTCGTCCCAATCATCTTGCCCTAAAAGGTAATCGAAATTTCCCGGTCCGGCAGTTCGTTCGAGCTGGGCCAGTATCTTGTTCATTTTAATTTGATCGTCATATGGACCACTGACATAAAAGGGTTTTCCATCTTTACCGCACTCAACCTCAATTAGTTCTACATCTTCCGTATCTTCTTCGAGCATAAAACGGGTAGTCGAAGTAAAGTCTTTGTGAGGTTTAAACCCGTATTCCTCTGCAAATTCAAGAGATGCGTAGATAATGTTGTGTGCCAGTGTATAACTGATTGGTTTGAAACTCATCTCATCATCGCCACCAAATTTTTCCTGATAATTACTTCTTGTGTCATTAAAAAAATAATGGGTGTCCTTTACTCCCAGGCAAAACAAATCGACCAGGTAAAAACAAGCCGTAATGTTTCCGTTTGTATGACTACGGGCTACGATAATATTGGCGAATCCTTCATTCTTCCATTCATGATTTACCAGGCACTCATGGATTGGAAGAGTGCGTGCTTTTTTGCGGATATAATTTTCAGGGCTCAGCATTTGGACTACTTTCCCTTTATTCTTCTGCGCCATTTCGTTGAATGTTTTTAGTTCATTTTATTGAGGCAAATATAAATGATTCACTTTATATTGAAACAATTATTCTTTTTCTAATTCCTGTATGAGCAATTCTTTGACATGATTTTCAAGATATCGTTTTTTAAAATCAAACCAGTTCTGACGATAGCTTGAATTGTCGATAATGCCTTTGAAATGTAAAAATGGTTTGTGGTGGTTTAAGGCATGGATCAGTTTGTTTTGTAACCTTCGGTCATCCAGTAATTCCACATACGTTTCCATAATTTTGAACGATTCATACGATTCCAGAGGTTCGAAGGTCAGGCAACGTTCCCAGGTGTCGTATTTCAAATCCAGGCTTTCGATCGTTTCGCCGGTCATGGCCTCAAATTCATCCGGATCGTTCAGTAATTCTTTCGGAAAATCTTCTGTTTCTATAGTGTCGAGGTTGAGAAAACAAATTAAACCGGCATCGATGTTTTCTGCTATTGTAGAAACTACTTTATTATATTTTTCCGGAATTTCGATTTCTTCATTTTCATCCGGCTCTTCGTAAATTTCATCGTTTAAAAATGTCAGGATCTTTTGAAGTTTTTCAGAATCCTCCTTGACTGTATAGAGGATTGGCAAAATTTCGTCTAACAGCTTTTGTGCTTTCATCGGATCAGCGATTTTGTATTTGTAAAAATCGGGTATTTAAAAGGGTAAATCATAATCGGTCTCATTCCCGATGTTTTCACAGGGAGGTATTTCGTCCGTCGGGAAATCAGGTTCTTCGTAGCAATCGCAGTATTCACCATAGGGGCATGTCATCGGATCGCCTGAACACAATTCCAGGTCGTAGCCAGACGAAGGGAGGTATTGAACCGGGACGTCCCAGTTAGAGGTGAGTACCTCGTACAGAATTTCGGGCGGTATATCAACCGGGGCATCGATCAGTTCGATCTGCAAAGCATCATAAATCTTAAAGATGGCATCATTCACTTTTCCCCATTGATCGCCTGATAATCTAGTGATATCAGGGAAAACCTCCGAATCGATGCCGATCCATTCAGATATGGGTTTAAACGGTACAAGAGCAAGTTCTGCAATTACAGGATCTGACTCCAAATGCGCAGGTGTTTCAAAAAATGGTAATAATGGCGGAAGATTTGCCGCTTCCTCCAAATCTTCGATAAGTTGTTGTATGTAATGTTCCATATCAGTTGATTTTTTTCTGTTGAGCTTGCAGGTGTCCGAAGTCCTTTCAAGTGAGTCTTCAGTTCACTAATTTAATCTTTTTTGCGAACCAATCGATAGGAAAAGGATGAGCAAGTCCGGATTCCGAACAAAAAGTGATCTTCCGGATGAATCCTTTTTATTCCCTCACGTGACTTTCCTGTGAGGGAATAAAAAGGATAATCATTTAAATTATTCTCCCTGAATAACAATCAGACAGAACAGGCTGACTCATCTTTATCCTGCTTATTCAAAGATATTATTCAGTAATCCACCACTGGCTTCCTTCCGGCTGTTTGGGCCTGATTTGCTTAGTTGAGCGATCAGTTTCCGGATGGGCATCGACTGTAACCAAACTGTTCCTGTTCCACGAAGAGTAGCCAGAAATAAACCTTCACCGCCAAATACCATTGATCGCAGTCCACCAGCCTGCTGTATATCGAAGTCGATGGATTCTTCAAATGCGACAACACAACCGGTATCAACCCGAAGAACTTCGTTGTTTAAATGACGTTGAATCACCGTTCCCCCGGCATGGATGAAAACTTTCCCATCGCCCTGAAGGTATTGAAGAATAAATCCTTCTCCGCCGAAAAATCCGGCACCAAGCTTCCGGTTTAAACGCATGGAAATCTTAGTTCCTAGTGCCGCACAAAGAAATGCATCTTTCTGCACAATCAGACTTCCCCGGTAATCGGGTAAGCTAACCGGAATAATCGTTCCTGGATAAGGAGCCGAGAAAGCAACATGTTTTTTGCCCCAGCCCTGATTGGTGAAATGAGTGATAAATAACGATTCGCCTGTGAGAAGTCGCGAGCCGGCAGCAAGTACTTTGTCGAAAAGCCCGGCACGAGGGTTGGACCCATCGCCCATTTTGGTGTCATAACTAATCCCATCTTCCATGTACAACATGGCTCCGGCTTCGGCAATAACTGTTTCTCCCTGGTCAAGTTCTATTTCTACCATCTGAACATCGTGACCCACAATTTTGTAATCAATTTCGTGTGATTGCATGAATTAAAAATTTTAATGAGTTTTTCGGTTGAACAATGTCTGACAAAGTTATGGAATGTTGGGCTATTGAACGGTATTTTTCGACCAGTAACTTTATTTTGCCGGTAAAACTGTAAATACAGAAATAAAGCCCATATTCATCTCTGCATCAGTTTCCGGCAGCCATAGTCATGAAGAAATGTTATTTTCAGCGGTTGGTGTTGTTTCATAAAGAGGAATTTCCACATAAAATGTGGTGCCCTCTGCTTCTGATGTTTCGTACCAGATCTTGCCCCTGAAATTGGTGATGATGTTGCGAACAATGGATAATCCGAGCCCCATTCCGCTTGTTTTCGTTGTGAAATTGGGTTCAAAAAGATATCGTTGAGCTTCCTTGCTGATTCCGGCTCCATTGTCGCTGATCCCGATTCTGACAAGCGATTCAGCCTTTCGAACAGTCATGCGTATTTCTCCATTCCGTTCGGCAGGAATGGACTGAATGGCATTTTTTACCAGGTTCAGAAATGCTCTTGAAAGCTGTTCCTTGTCGGCAAAAATAAGGACTTCCGTAAGCTGATCCATTTCAAGCGTAAAATGCAGGTTTTTATTTGGTTCAAACAATAAGCTTACGTTTTGGAGTACCTCAATCAGGTTAAATACTTCATTTTTTGCTTTGGGTGCCTGCGCAAAATTCGAAAACTCCGTTGCGATTCCTGAAAGTGTGTCAATTTGCTCAATCAGGTTTTTGGTTACACGGTTAAAAAAATCGTCGTAGTGTTCATTCCCTTCCGCTTTGGCTTTTTGTAAATACTGAATATTCAGCTTCATCGGGGTTAGCGGATTTTTTATTTCGTGCGCAATTTGTTTAGCCATTTCGCGCCATGCTGATTCACGTTCCGAACGGGCGAGTAGCTCGGCACTTTCGACCAGTTCTTCAACTTTATGATTGTATTCCTTCACCAAAGCTCCAATTTCATCTTCGGCGAGGTAATTAATCTGTTCGTTCTTTTTGCCCAACTGAATGCCTCTCAGTTTTTCGCGGATGAGACTCAGTGGCTGCGTGATTTTATTCGACAACACAACAGCAACAATCACACTGGCCAGAAAAAGGATCAGATAGAGGTTGATAAATGCAACGACAAAAGTAGAAATGCTTTGCTTCAGATCATCTTCGCGGGTAAAATACGGAAGGTTGATATAACCCAGATAATCTCCTCTGTTATTTATAATTGGTTCGTAAGCCGAAAGATAGGATAGGTTCCCTATTTTTTCAGGCTGAAAATAATTGAGTTGATAGCGTTCTGATAATTCATAAAATGCATTCGCATTCATTTGGTCGGAGATAATTCCCTTGGCGAATATCTCAGGTCGAGAAGTCGCTATCAGCTCCCCGTTTACATTGTAAATACTAATATCGGTTCTAAAGATGTTGGACAATTTATACAACTCGGTATACAGCCATTGCTGCAATTCAGGGTTAATTGAATTGACGTAGATCAGTCGGCTTTTTATTTCTTCTGAAACGGATTTGATCTTTTCCTGAAGGTCAACCTTGTGCCTGCTGCGGTATTCCTGAATGTTATAGTAAATAGTTCCTGTTGCAACAAACAGAAGTGAGACGAGTACGACCGAGATGATCGAAACCTGAATTCGGAAGCGCAGGTCCTTTGGAATGATAAGCTTCCGAAAATTCGAATTACCAATCACAGCAATTGTCAAAACAACCAAAAAATAAAATACAAAAATATAAGGGAACGAAATCAGGTAATCGAGAAATGTAAGAGATCGGTTGCTTACAATAATGTGATTGTTTTCATCGAATGCGTAAATGAGGTGGTCGTATCCATCCCATTTCATCAGTCTGAATTCCGGACCCGCTTTCCCCAGGTTATACGACTGAAGATAATAATTGTAGGCATATTCCCCTGAACGGTTCACCAGCTCCTCATCAAAATATTTGGCGTACGAGAGATACTTGTACCTGAACGGTTTAATCAGCGAACGATCCATCAATAATTCCGGAAAGCCTATCCCCTCCGAAATAATTTTCGAATTGATCTCAATAAATGCTGAAATGCCTCTTGAATCATCAACGAGCTGATAATGAAGGTTGCCCAGGTATGAGACACGTCCGTCCATATAATTCATGAAATAAAATTTGCTTCCCGGAATATTAATTCCGAAGCGTTCGATCCTTTGGTCGAAGAAAGGGAAGCATGGTTCTGAAATATTTTCCGGTTGAATTAAAACAGATTCTGATCCGGTACAAAACGTGTACTGAATATCATATTTTCTGAAGTATCCGCTGAAATAGGTGTGGGTAAGGTAGTTCTCCAGTTTGTTGTATGGTGGAGAAAGCAGCGAAGGAATAACTGCATCTGTATTAAACTGATTTTGCATCCGGGCCAGTAAAACTTCGGCAACCGGATCCTGTTCGGAGCTTAAATTGATCGCCAGAAGCTTTTGAACCTGTATCTCGCGATTTTTGATGGTATTGTAAATAATCAGTAGACTGATGACTGAAAAAAGTGAAATAAACAGGATCGAATAGGATAGTGAATAAATGGTGATGTGCATTTTTCTGATCTGGCACTGAAGTAAATTGACTCCAAAAAATAGGGTAAGAATATATGACCAGCCTGAAGGGAAAAGAAAACTCAATGCGATTGAGATGATTACAGCTACCAGATTAAATTTCAGGAAGAAGCGATTGTGGAAGAAGTATTCCGTCCGTTGAATAATCTTCAGGTGTATCAGAAATACAGAGAACAATAATATTGCAATGGCAAGATAACTGCTGATGCTGTATTGGTCGATGTCGGTTATCCGGTTTAGTCTGTATGTAATGTTGCTGTTCCTGATCAGATTTTCGATCATAAAACCGACCAACTGATACATCGACCCGGCAAAGACGAAGGCCGGAATAACAAACTGTTTTTTTAAGTCTTCGACCAAAATCAACTCCCTGACAAATACTAAACTCCAGAAAAAGAATAAAACAGTGATCAGGAAAAAATCGCCCAGCGAAGGCAGCCAGCTCGATAATGCGTAAAACTGGGCGGTAAATATCCCGAAATGGTTAAGGATTATGGGTATCCGGAATATCATGTGAATCCAGTATATCACAAAAAGAACCACAAGTACCAGAAACATTTTAGTCACGAAATTTTCGTCTTTGTACTCTCTGATCTTTTGGTATAATGAAAGGAGTAAAAATAAGAACCCAAGCATATACAAGAGGGCCGGAAAGTAAAGTTGTGACTCATTGAGCCGTTTTGCTCCGGATGGTAAGACCGAAAAGAGATATTGGTTGGTTTGGTCGTGTATCTCAACCGCATTTTGATCTCTGGCTGAGCTAATTTTAAACCCGGAAGGAAGATTAAATGGTGGAACGAATGAATTTTCGAGGAATTGATTTTCGTAGGAATAGTTGGTTTTGATGTGTATCAGACCTGTCAGCTCGTGATTGCCAACAATCCTTTTTTGTGTGAGATAAATGCCGTTTGGTAAAGTGAGCAGCCGGTTTTGATCGGGGATCCTATTCTGTAAATTAGGAAATGTAAATTGGTTGCTCGACCAGTAAACCATTTTCTGATCTCTGAAAATGACAAGGCCAATCCCTTCTTTTTCAAATAATTGGTTGAAATCTGAAAATGTTGAAGTACAGTTGTCTGCCGACACACTGTCAGCTATTCTTTTTCCCGCGTCATTCAGGTATTCTGATAGTTTTGCTTCCTGGTTCAGTATGGTTTTTTGGAAATTCTGAATGAGTTTTGCTTCAGGATGTTTATTCAGGATCTGGTATTCCTGAATAGCCGCCAGTATAAAAAACAGGCCGGAAAGTAGGTAAAATATGTACTTTCTGAATTCCTTCATGGTACAAAATAATCATTATTTATTGATGGTGGTATGGTTCTCCTTTTAAAATGGTCATTGCCCGGTATAATTGTTCCACAAAGATGAGCCTGACCATCTGGTGCGAAAAAGTCATCATCGAAAGGCTTAGCTTCCCGTTTGCCCGTGAATAAATGTTTTCTGAAAAGCCATACGGGCCACCAATCACAAAAACCAGCCGTTTAATTCCTGAAATCATTTTCTTCTCCAAAAAGCGTGCAAATTCTACTGATGATGATTCCGTTCCCTGTTCATCGAGCAAAAATAATTCGTCAGAAGAGGTCAGCTGCAGGCGAATCAGTTCACCTTCTTTTTCTTTCTGTTGATCCTCGCTTAGATTTTTAGAGTTTTTCAGGTCGGGGATGATCTTCAATTCGAATGAAATGTAATGGGGTATTCGTTTCAGGAATATTTCGATTCCTTTTTGCAAATAATCTTCGTCGGTCTTCCCGATTACCATCAGACAAATCTTCATATTGGTTTTTATTTTTTTTATTTGAATATTCGCTTACTCTTCCAATTGGGTGTTCTTCCAGCCAAACAGCATTGTTTATAGTCATTTGTTTGTCATTCACTGTGTTCCCTAAAAGTCAACAACACTTTTTTTAAAGGCTGACCAACAATTGTATACTCATGTTATTTCTTCAAAATAGTATTCTGTAACCAATATGAGTTGTTGGATATCATTTCATCCGAACCCTGATCTTCTCCGGAAATTTGCACATCCGGACCGTTTCATCCTTCATCTGGCTTAAATTTGTTACCTTTGCAAAGGTATTTGATTAAATAAAAAAATTGCACGGTTTTTGGTAATGATTCACATTGATTGAAATTCGTACGAAAATTTTTAACGATGAAAAATATTAAATTGAAACTGATTTTCTTATTGTTTGGCTTCTTTGTTCTGACAAATGTTTCGTTTGCTCAGATTCCAGACGAGATTGTGATCAGCATTCAAAGTGGTAATGACGCCAAACTGGCTGAATTCTTCAATGAAAATGTTGAGTTGGTGGTTGAGACGCACGATGATGTATACAGCAAATCACAGGCTCAGCAAATTGTCGCAGAATTTTTCAAATCGAACAAACCGAAGCAGTTCAGTATTATACACCAGGGCGGAAAAGAAGGTGCCAGGTATGCTATTGGCAGCCTGACTACAAACACCGGAACCTTCAGGGTCTATTTTCTGCTTAAGAACAAAAACAATAATTCTTATATTCATCAGTTAAGAATTGAAAAACAGGGTTAATGCCTGGCAGACTAGTAAAACAATGGTTTTTATTGTGGGAAAGGATTCTGGCTAAAGCTAAAAAAGTCACCTTCCCCGGATTTGATGGGATGGCTCTTTACGATGTGATGGTGTTCTTTTGGCGCAGCATTGTCGACGGAGCATTATCAACCCGTGCTTCAGCCATTGCATTCAGTTTCTTTATGGGTTTATTTCCGGCGATCATTTTCCTGTTTACACTTATACCTTATATTCCAATCGATCATTTCCAGGACGAATTGTTTCTGATTATTAAAGATATCGTTCCTGAAAATGCGTTTAGGGCTATCGAGGAAACGGTTCGGGACATTCTGACACAGCAACGTGGCGACTTGCTTTCTCTGGGGTTTTTCATGGCACTCATCTTTTCAACTAACGGTTTCGCTTCTATGATGGTTGCCTTTGATGCTTCCCTTCATAGCTTTGAACGTCGCACCTGGCTGGGTCAGCGCCTGATTGCCTTATTGCTTCTGGTAATACTTTCTTTCCTGATCACTGTTGCCATTGCTCTGATTACTTCTGGTCAGCATCTTATCAACTATTTGGCGGCTAATGGTCTTCTTAGAGATCATTTTATATTTTATGTTCTTACTGTTGGTAAGTGGGTTGTCATTCTGTTCCTGTTTTTCATGGCCAATTCATTTTTATATTATCTGGCACCAGCCAAAAAGACCAAATGGCGTTTTATCTCTGCCGGAGGTACATTGTCCACCGCTCTCTGCGTGGCAACTTTTATTGGGTTTTCATACTATATCAACAATTTCGGGCAATACAACAAGCTCTACGGATCAATCGGAACCCTCTTGGTTATCATGCTTCTGATGTACCTTCTTTCGATGATTCTTCTGATTGGGTTTGAATTAAATGCCAGCATTAACGAAGCTGTAAAGCAATCGAAGAACGGATTTATATACAAAAAATGACTTTTGAATGCTGAAAACTGAGACTGCCAACTTTCCCTTTTATTTTCCCATCCGGAATAGGATCTCTTTTTCTTCTTTTGACAGTGAGTCGTAGCCTGATTTACTGATTTTTTCCAGAATTTCATTCATTCGGGTTTTATTCCGATTTTTGATGCGGTTATAATCAATATCATCAACAGGCTTGCGGTAGGTCACTTTCACTTTGGGCGCTGGAGTAAATATCTTTTTGGCGCCTGAAATCAGTCGGTTGAGTCCCTTGCCAAGATCAATTCCCCGACGTAACTGAATGATGTAAATAACACCCCAGAATGCACCGCCCAAATGAGCCAGATTACCTCCGGCATTGGACGATGAAATTCCAATTACATACAACAGAACGGAAAAAAGTGCAAGGTATTTCATCTTTACCGGCCCGATAAACATCAGATGGATGGTGTGATTGGGGACATACATGGCCAACGCAGTTACGATGGCAATCACCGAAGCAGATGCTCCCAGAAGCTGCGAATTAGTAACCATTCCCGAAAAGGCTGGAAATGAATTGTATCCGGCTATATAAAATAAACCTCCTGTAATTCCTCCCAGCAGATAAATGGTAATCAGTTTCTCCTGACTAAAATAGCTTAAAAAAATCTGGCCCATCCAATAGAGCCAAAGGAGATTAAACAGGATATGTAAAAAGTCGAAATGCAGAAACATGTAGGTCAGCAGTGTCCAGGGACGACTTGCCAGCATTCCGAAATCGGCGGGAAGAGCAAGCCAGTCCAGAAAGGGGAATGGAATACCTGCCAGGAAAAGGAATACATTGCTTATCCTGATCAGCAAAAATACACCCAGGTTGATGTAAATCAGGCGGGTTAAGGCTGACCCTTCTCTAAATGATTCTTTTATTTCGTCCAGAAGGTTCATGGATAGTATTTTATATTGTAGGGATAGGACATGTCCTATCCGAAATTAGCTAATAGAAATTATTCGTTCGGCTGTTCCAGTATTTGATCAGGATGAATCCAAAGAGCATCCCGCCAAGATGAGCAAAATGTGCAATGTTGCTTCCCGTATTGGCAATTCCACTGAATAGTTCGATGGCCCCGTAACCCATTACAAAATATTTGGCTTTGATGGGGATAGGTGGGAATAACAGCATCAACTGTGTATTGGGGAATAACATTCCAAAACCAAGCAGAATTCCAAACACTGCTCCTGAAGCTCCGACTGTTGGGACATTGAACAACAAGTTGAGTTTTCCTGCGCTGGAATCAGAAAAGTTTTTCCCCTGATTAAATATTTCGGTTCCCTGATTCAGTACCATTTGCACCGTTTCGGGTGGCATTTTAGAGGCTATATAGTGAAATTCTATATAATTGACCAAGCTGTAAAATACCGCGGCACCAAGTCCGGTTACAAAGTAAAAGATGAAAAAACGTTTGGCACCCCATACATTTTCAAGTACCCGTCCAAACATCCATAGTGCAAACATATTAAATAAAAGGTGCATGAATCCACCATGCATAAACATGTGTGTTACCAGTTGGTAAGGCCTGAATTCCGGCGATTCAATGTAATGTAATCCTAATATATTGGTCAGGTCGATTCCCCTCGTGCTTAGAACGTAGGTGGCCAGCAACATGATCGCATTGATTATAATCAGGTTTTTAACAACCGGTGGGATAGCGTTGGTATTGGGTCTGAAATTGCTCATCGTAATTTTGTTTTTTTGTTTTTTAATTGGTCAAGACTCAAGATCGTGGATTTAAAATTCAGGATTTGCGACTCAGGAGTCAAGAATCGCACCAATTTGAAACTTCCTCTGCCAAAGTAGTAATTTTCTGTTGCGTTTTACCTTTTCCGTCAAATTGTCACTTCAGTAATTTTTCAAAATCCTCCAAAGGCATGATGGAGAGTATTTTCTTTCCTTTCGGCGAAAAGTTTGGTGTCTGACAGGCAAAAAGGTTGTCAATCAATTCACTGATCTCGCCTGGCTTTAATGTTTGTCCGTATGGAATGGCGGATGCCTGAGCCAGTGAGATAGCAACGGTTTCACGTGCTTTTTCCTGAAGGTTAGCTGGTGAATTTTTGTATTCCTCCAACAGACTTTCAATAATCTCGAGGGGCGAAGACGTATTCAGAACGCCTGGCGTTCCGTTGATGATAAAGCTGTTCTTGCCAAATTCACGGATGTCGAAGCCTAAAGCTCTCAGGTCGGGGAGGATGCTGGTTAGCAAGGTCGCATCCGAGGCATTTAGCTCAAACGTTTCGGGGAAAAGCTGTTGCTGACTGGCAACTTCGTTGTTTTCAAGTACCTGCATCAGTCGTTCGTATAAAATGCGCTCGTGTGCACGTTTTTGATCAATCACCATTAATCCTGATTTAACAGGCGTCAGGATGTATTTGTTTTTAAACTGAACTGAACTTTTTACAGTTTGCTGTTCTTCTATCCTGAACTGAACCGGATCGTCGTTCTGTGTTTCAGGTTTTTCAGAATAATCAGGTTCAAGTCCTTTGTGTAAGGATTGCCAGTTTGTTGGATTCGGTCGTTGAACGGGCGCTGAGTGAAAACTGTTTCCTGTTCCGGAGTAACTCTTTGCCGGTGATTCGAATGGATTATAGGCTGGATTTATTTTAATCTCAGGCATACTCACATCGCCAAAATTACGGAGAGGCATCGGAATGTCAACACTTCCGGCCTGATCAAAATCGATGGAAGGAACGATGTTGAATTTTCCAAGAGCCTCGCGTACTGATGCCTGCAGGATTTGCCAGATTGCCGATTCATTCTCGAATTTGATCTCTGTTTTGGTTGGATGAATGTTGACATCAATGTCAGCCGGATCGAGATCAAAATTGATAAAATACGAAGGAATGGTATCGGGGGGTAATATTTTTTCGTACGACTGCATGATGGCTTTGTGAAAGTACGGGTGTTTGATGTACCGTTTGTTCACGAAAAAAAATTGTTCGCCAAATGTTTTCCGGGCATGTTTGGGTTGACCAATAAAACCGGTAATTTTCACCAGACTGGTTTCTGTATCAATAGGAATCAGGTTCTGATTGATATTCTTTCCGAAGATGGAAACAATGCGCACCCTTTTATTCGTTCCGGTGAGTTCGTATATAGCTGAGCCATTATGAACCAACGAAATCGAAATGTCGGGATTGGCAAGCGCAATGCGTTGTATCTCGTTGATGATGTGTTTGAGTTCTGCCGGATTCGACTTCAGGAATTTGCGCCTGGCCGGAACATTGAAAAACAGGTTCTTAATTTGGAAATTGGTGCCGCTATCGCAACTGACGGGTTCCTGAGTGATGAGGTCTGAGCCTGAAATGTGAATGAAAGTTCCCAGATCATGATCGTGTTCTTTGGTTCGGAGTTCCACGTCTGCGATGGCTGCAATCGAAGCAAGTGCTTCTCCTCTGAATCCCATGGTTCGGATGGCAAAGATATCGTGAGCCGATTTTATTTTTGATGTTGCATGACGCTCGAAGGCCATTCGGGCATCTATGTCGGACATCCCGCTACCATTGTCGATGATCTGAATCAGTGTCCGGCCGGCATCTTTGATGTTTACTTTTACCTGCGTTGCGCCGGCATCAATCGCATTTTCAACCAGCTCTTTTACTACTGAAGCTGGTCGTTGAATGACCTCTCCGGCAGCAATCTGATTGGCGACTGAGTCTGGAAGTAATTGAATAATATCTGCCACAGTTAATTTTAGGCTATTTCAGTAAAATGTAGAATAAAATAGAAAGAATGATTACAATATAAAACAATCGCATGTTCGATTTTCGGCGGGCTTCTGCTACAGTCTTGCTTTGTGTCATTTTTCCCGAATTTCTGAACTGACCTTTGATGCCGGCACTGTAATGAGAGATTGTTCCTTCCCCGTTACTCTGTCCCGATTCCCGTTTAATCCGTTCTTCCCGTTCTTTCATGGCCTCTTTTTGAGGGTCATAAAACCGGGTGGTGATGTTGAACTGCTTTGATTTCGGCAGATGCATGAATTTCATTCCCATGATACTTCGTTTTATAGCTGCAAAAATAACAATTCTGAATGACTTTCATGCAATCTGCAGAAAGTGGAACCGAAGGTGGATTTTTCGGTGAATCAATGATTTGAAATATCGGTTTTTGTTATTAATTGTCTTATTGCTAGTCTTTAGTGAATGGATGATTTAAGGTAATGTCAGGCAAAGAAGAACTGATTTCAGTTTTAAGTGAAGTACGGTTTGATTCCTTATTATTGGCAGATTTGATTCTTCGAATGATCGAACTGTTTCATTGTTAGATTCTTATTTCACGCTTTCCTGATTTTTTACAAAGCTTTTATTTCCGGTTTTTTATCCATTTCTTTAAAATGTATCTTTGTCAATCTTAAAAAATCAGAACATTGAGCACTACTTCCAAATATGCTGAAACACCTTTGATGAAGCAATATAATGCTGTCAAAGCAAAACATCCTGATGCTGTATTGTTGTTCAGGGTAGGCGATTTTTATGAAACTTTTGGCGAAGATGCTATTCGTGCCGCCGGAATTCTTGGAATTACGCTCACCCGCCGGGCTAACGGTTCGGCAAGCTATGTGGAACTGGCAGGTTTCCCTTATCATGCATTGGATACTTATCTTCCGAAACTGGTTCGCTCCGGTGCGCGTGTTGCTATTTGCGAACAACTGGAAGATCCGAAGTTGACTAAAAATATTGTCAAACGTGGCATTACCGAGCTGGTAACTCCCGGAGTTTCGTTTAACGACAACATTCTGGAAAACCGCGAAAACAATTTTTTGGCATCGGTTCATTTCGATAAAAAGATGGCTGGAATTGCCTTTCTGGATATTTCGACCGGCGAATTTTTAACTGCGGAAGGTTCATTCGAATACATCGATAAGTTGCTCAGTTCGCTGCAACCCAAGGAAGTTCTGTTTCAGAAAGGGAAAGGGGCTGATTTTACAGCATTGTTTGGTGGCAAGTATTATACTTTTTCACAGGACGATTGGGTTTATACCGAAGATGCTGCTAATGACCGGCTGATGAGGCATTTCGAAACCAAATCGCTTAAAGGGTTTGGCGTTCATGAACTGAATTACGGGATTATTGCTTCCGGAGCTATTTTGCATTATCTCGACCTGACACAACATCATCAGACCAGGCACATTGTGAGTCTGTCGCGCATAGAAGAGGATAAATATGTTTGGCTCGACCGGTTTACTATCCGGAATCTGGAACTTTTTTCAAGCATCAACGAAGGTGCGAAAACATTGGTTCAGGTGATCGATAAAACCATTTCGCCGATGGGCGCCCGTTTGCTGAAACGATGGATTGCTCTTCCACTGAAAGAAATTGCGGCCATTAACAACCGGCAGAATGTGGTGGAATACCTGGTGAAAGAGGTAGAACTGAAAGAAAATCTGGAAGAACACATTCGCTTGGTGGGCGATTTGGAACGCATCATATCAAAGGTAGCCGTAGTGCGAATTAATCCGCGCGAAGTGGTGCAACTGAAAAATGCACTTCAGGCGATTTCGCCAATCAAACAAGCGTGCAGCCAAACCAATAATGCAAATCTTCAACGTTTTGCCGAACAGCTCAATCCCTGTGAATCCATCCGGATGCGCATCGAAAAAGAGATTCATCCCGATCCGCCAACCCTGGTGAATAAAGGAAATATAATTGCTTCAGGAGTATCGGAAGAATTGGATGAGTTGCGCTTACTTGCCTTTTCAGGAAAAGATTATCTGGCGAAGATGCAGGAACGTGAAGCTGAACGAACCGGCATTACCAGTCTGAAAATTGCATTCAACAACGTGTTTGGTTATTACATTGAAGTCAGGAATACACACAAAGATAAAGTTCCTCCGGAGTGGATTCGTAAACAAACTTTGGTGGGTGCCGAACGATATATTACCGAAGAACTGAAGGAATATGAATCAAAAATTCTTGGTGCTGAAGAAAAGATTCAGACCATCGAAATCCGCTTATTCAATGAACTGGTGGTTGCTTTGGCCGAATACATTCAGGCAATTCAGCTGAATGCCGCTATTGTCGGACAGATGGATTGTCTGCTCTCGTTTGCGACGACTGCCATTGATTACAACTATTCGCGACCCGAGCTCAATGATTCAAAAGACATTATTATTAAAGGTGGCCGCCATCCGGTGATCGAACATCAGTTGCCTCTGGGCGAATCGTACATTTCGAACGATGTGGTGTTGAATCAGGATAGTCAGCAGGTGATCATTATCACAGGTCCGAATATGGCCGGAAAGTCGGCTTTGCTGCGGCAAACGGCCTTGATTGTACTTATGGCACAAATAGGCAGCTTTGTTCCTGCAGAAGCAGCTCAGATTGGTTATGTCGATAAAATATTCACCAGGGTGGGAGCGTCTGACAATATTTCGCTGGGAGAATCAACCTTTATGGTCGAGATGAACGAGGCCGCCAGTATCCTGAACAACATTTCGGACCGAAGCCTGATTTTACTGGATGAACTGGGGCGCGGTACTTCTACTTACGATGGTATTTCCATCGCCTGGTCGATTGTCGAGTACATTCATGAACATCCAAAGACCAGAGCAAAAACCATGTTTGCCACCCATTATCACGAATTGAACGAGATGGTAAAATCGTTCAGCCGCGTGAAAAATTTCAATGTTACTGTAAAAGAAGTGGGCAACAAAGTGATTTTTCTCCGTAAGTTGATGCCGGGTGGAAGTAACCATAGTTTTGGTATTCACGTTGCACGAATGGCCGGAATGCCGCCGTCGGTGGTTCGCCGGGCCGACGAAATACTGCTTCAACTGGAAGATACGCACCGAAAAGAAGGACTTTCGAAGCCTTTGGAGGGTATGGCTGAGAAAAGAGAAGGGTTTCAGATGAGTATTTTCCAACTCGATGATCCGGTTTTAAAACAGATCCGTGATGAGATCAAAAATATGGATATCAATCAGTTGACACCTCTTGAAGCCTTGAATAAATTAAACGATATCAAGAAGATTACCGGTCTGGATCGGCCGTTTAAAAAATAATATTCAGGAAATGGGCTAAAGTTTTTGTGTTTTTTTGGAGAACGAAAAAATAGGTATATATTTGCATCGCTGTTTTCAAAAGCACTAAACAGTACGTTCAAACCAGAAAATGTCGCAGTTTCCACCAGATTGCGGGATTGTAATGAAAAAGGCATCTTGGGTTCGGAATGAAAATTCAGGACTTCAAAATTATGCGAGAATAGCTCAGTTGGTAGAGCACGACCTTGCCAAGGTCGGGGTCGCGAGTTCGAGTCTCGTTTCTCGCTCTTTTCAAGGAGGCCCGGATGGTGGAATTGGTAGACACGCAAGACTTAAAATCTTGTAGCCATAGGCTGTGCGGGTTCAATTCCCGCTCCGGGTACTTTTTATTAAATCTGGCTTAGATTTTTATTGCGAGAATAGCTCAGTTGGTAGAGCACGACCTTGCCAAGGTCGGGGTCGCGAGTTCGAGTCTCGTTTCTCGCTCAAAAAAAAGCACTTCGAAAGATCGGGGTGCTTTTTTCGTTTCATTTGGATTCGTTATTTTTGAGATTATGGATTCTGAAAACTATTTCGTTTATGTGATTTCAAGTGAGGTTACTAATAAATTCTATGTTGGCATGTCGGCTGATCCTTATGACCGATTAAAACAACACAATTCTGGACACAGTCAATACACAAAAGGTTTTCGTCCTTGGAAACTTGTGTATTCCGAACTTGCAGGGAATAGAGAAGAAGCCCGAAAACTTGAAAAATATTTCAAAACAGGAGCTGGGCGAAAACGCTGGAAGAAAATATTGGAAGATCAGAATTTAAATCGTCATATTTAAATTTCAATACAAAAACACTTTAGACCTTGCCAAGGTCTGTTTATTTCAGTTAAGAACTACCCCCCTTTTCAATCGAGAAGTATACCACTAGTCATAACAAAGTGAGAATAAAATCTCATTTTTAATGCATGATAAGTATGTATACGAAACAGGAAATCATTATT
>Ga0209386_1000030_pt1 | contig 79079 bp, 57 predicted proteins | sample NGEPertwo_FD_184510 | JGI IMG/M metagenome (GOLD analysis project Ga0209386, IMG submission 184510) | Arctic peat soil microbial communities from the Barrow Environmental Observatory site, Barrow, Alaska, USA - NGEE Permafrost154B-two... | ecosystem: Environmental > Terrestrial > Soil > Wetlands...
TTCGTTGATTGTATGGTTTCTATAAACATGTGATGCCTCCGGCATCTTTCCTTTAGATGATCATTCTTTCTAAACCCGGAGGGTTTGTATGTGTATAGATAATCCATGATGAATTAGAACCTGCGACCCCGTAGTGGGTCGAATATCTTTTGGTCATTTATTTTCTATAAATATGAAATGTTGCTGGCATCGAAATACATGAATATGTATTTATCAATCATCAATCCATTCGAACAAATATTCGTCTTTGAACTCTATTTCGAATGCGTGTAAAAATGACAAATATTCTTCTTTAAAGCTCTTTTTCTTATGATGTTCCTTTTGCTTTTCGATATAATGTATGACATCGCTCAACTGAGAATGACTATATGAAAATGCTCCAAACCCCTCCTGCCATTGAAAATTGAAATTCGAAAATTTCTTTTCTTTGATAAAATTATTTGAAGACTTTTTTATCTCACGAACCAAGTCCGACAAGCAACAAGTAGGTTTCATTCCAATGAAAAAATGGATGTGATTTTGTGTTCCATTGATGGCGAGCATTTTTTGCCCTTTGTTTTGAGTTATACCAGTTATGTATTTGTAAAGTTCTTCTTCCCATTCTGAATTTATTAGCGCATAACGGTTTTGTACGGCAAAAACCACCTGGATGTAAATTTGTGAAAATGTATCAGCCATATCATTATTTTTTAGTTTGTTTTCAAACCCGGAGGGTTTTCATGTGTATAGAAAAATCCGTGATCCAAGGAACGTGCGACCCCGCAGGGGTCGAATATTTCGTTGATTGTATGGTTTCTATAAACATGCGATGACGCTGGCATCTTTCCATTAAATGATCATTCTTCCCAAATCCGGAGGGTTTGTATGTGTATAGAAAATCCATGATGAATTAGAACGTTCGACCCCGTAGTGGGTCGAATATTTTGTTGATCGTATGGTTCTAAACATGCGATGCAGCTGGTATCGGGAGACTTATCGGATGACTGGAGTTCATCCGATAAGTAATAACGGCAGATTGGTAATATTTTTTGTAGATTTGGTTTTCATAAAATAATGATATGAATAAACGTATATTTTTCGGTACATTAATAATTATTTGGAGTATTGTTTTGATTCAATTGAGGCCAACCTTTTCAATATTTTTGGATAATTGTATAAGTTTCTTCTCTTCACTGCCTGACTTTACGTTTACCTTTTCCTTTTCTCATTTTATAGTTTTATCTGCTCTTTCAGTATTTCTATATTTTGTTTATGAATTTGACGATAAAGAAAGACTTAATATTTTCAGGAGATATTGGTTAACATTGAAGGACGTTGATTCCTTGGGAATTAAGTTGCTACTCTTGATGATCATGGCGATTACCCTTTTTACACCTAAGGTATTATGGAATGGACAGAATATACCTGAAATCTTTATTGTCATTATTTTCTTTACGATCCTTGAATTTTTTCAATTTTCAAAAGACGTTACTGCGTTTTTTGAAAATCGAAAGTTGTCAAAAAGTTCAAGGAAAAACAAAGAGACAGCTAAACCATTTAATTTATTTACCGATGAACCGATTGGAAAGTATTCTGATTTAAATGAATTTCAACAGCTAGAAGTTAAAAATCTCAAAAATATAATTGATGTCAGTGGAAAAGAATACCTCTCTATTGCACTCAACGGAAGCTGGGGAAGTGGAAAAACTTCCATATTAAAAGGACTAAAAGATTTGCTCGAAGAAGGTTGTAACGAACAAAATATTAATAAAGGTAATTGTGAAGTTATTGAACTTAACCTTTGGCAGGCTCGTACCCCAGAAAATGCGATCAGTGAATTGGAGAATTTATTTGCTGAACTATTTAATAAGGTTTACCTGAATGTTTCGTCCCGCGATTTGGCATTTTTCTCTTTACTGGCGGAATCTGTAAATTCAGGACTTTCTTCTCAATTAAATAAATGGTTTGGTGAGAATGATACAATCCCTACATCCAGTAAACGAATAGAGCAGAAATTAAACCAAGTATTATCTCATCTTAAAAAGAAAAAACTGGTAATTCTTATTGATGATTTAGACCGCATCCCAGATCAATATCTAAATGGATTCTTGAAAATAATTTGCTACGTCACTGGATTAGAAAATGTGGTGACAATAAGCGGAATTAATAGGGAGAAGATTCTCTCACAACTTCAAAAAGCTGAAGAAATTACTGTATTGGCTGATGGTGTGACCAGATTAGAATTGGATAAGCTTAAGCTAGAAAACCTCAATGTAGGAGGAAATCGTAACACTAATAAAACGAAAAAGGTTGAACATAGGTTTGATCGTTTAGATGATGAATCATTTTTATCAAAGATTTTTGTGGTTCAACGAGAGTTAGTAAATTCTGATTACCACATCAGGAAATATGGTCTCGATAATAAGAAGAGGATTATTAGTTTCTTACAAATTGTTTATTTTGAAGATAAGAATAGGATTGAAGAAGCAATTATTAATTTCATTAACAGTTATAAATCATCATTCAATACATATCGGGAGTTAAAGCTTTTTTTTAACGAAGTGTTTGTTTACCTGATTGGGTTTGGTGGTAAAAAGCAAAATGAAATTAGACCTTCAGACTATATTGGGTTAGACACAATTTTATCAATGTCTTGGGTAAAAGTTATTTCTCCAGAGGCATATAAAAAGATTCAGGATTATATAGTTCCCTATATTTATCATGAAAATAGATTAGCTTTTGGAAATACATGGAAGAAGGAATATAATTTCAGGAAATTTAAACTTGCTAACTTTAATTACTTTAATAATGGTAATGAACTTCATATAAACACAAAAGCTTATAAGCAAATAAATTTGATGTTTAATAATCTTAAAGGAGATCTTGGCTTTGATAATCCTGATGTAGGAATTAAATATTTCCGACCTATTATTGAACCTTATGAGTTTACCTATCATGAAATATCAAAAACTTTTATCGAAGAAGAAGCTACGGTTACCAGCATTATTGCACTAATTAAACCTAAATGGGATCTTAAACCTAAATTTGTATTTTTTGATTTCATTAACCGAATTAAACTTCTTGATTTTCATATCTCAGAAAGAGTAAAGTCAGCAATAGTCTTAATTGATTTTGTTTCAAGCTCTGAAAAATCAAATATTTGGGAACCAACAGATACAAAATATATTCTTTGGACTCAAATAGCAAGTGTATTTGAAAATGAATTCTTTATAACGAATACTAAGAGTTATAGAAATGTAAAAGAAATGTTTTCTACAAACGATATCTTGGAGTTATGGGAACGGAAAAATGAATTTATGGGAATGGATGATATAAAGGAGCCAATTTTGCCTGAATATTATAGAAATCTTTTCTGTAAGTTTTTTAATGTTTCTGACTTTCCTGATGATAATCCAGAAGAGACAAAGGCAGGTTATCAATTTTTGTTAGATAAAATAAAAGTTCACAAATTTAAAAGGCCTGAAAATAAAATTGCATGTTTGACATATACTTATAATCTATCTCAACGTAAATGGGAAGGTAAAAACAGGCTTCTATATTCTGGGCTTAGTTTTAATGAAATAGGTCCAATATTTTTAGAAAATCTATTTCATCTAATTCCTCTTGAATTACCAATCCCTAAATACTTTTTTGATGATTGTTCATTAATTACTGATAGTATAAACAATGAGTTAGATGGTATTTTATTTGAATCAAAAAATCTTATTAAATTAATTGATCTGTTTAAAAATAGTTCACTTTCCTTTCCCAATTTCATGGAATACTTAAAATTACGAGACAGATGTGTTTTACCAGGTAACCAGTGCAAGACTGCAAACAAAATGCTCCTAGAGTTTTTAAATTCAGAATCTCAGTACTTTGGTCAAGGCTATGAAGAAAGTCTCAGTAAGTTTTTCAGGATAAACGAAAATAGTAATTGATTGTTAAACTTCAACCTTCTGATCAACCTGCTGCGAATTATCTATTTTACATTTACTTAACCATCATTAACATCTCTTCCGGGTGATTTGGATTAAAAAATCTGTTATTTTTGTTCAATACACTTATAAAGTCCAAAATTGTATGATCATTCGAAATCTACTTCCTGCACTGTTTTGTTTTTTATTTGTTTCCATAGCGGGTGCTCAGGGCATTCGTGGTCGCATTCTCAATGTCAATGGTGATGCTATCGCATTTGCCAGTGTCTATATTCCTGATTTATCAACCGGAACAACTTCAAACGTTGACGGGAATTATGAACTGAAACTTCCGGAGGGAAAATGGACGGTCTTGTTTCAGTACCTGGGTTATCAGACCCAGACTCATGAACTGATCGTTGGAAAGAGTTTTCAGGAACTGAATATCCACCTGCTTTCTCAAGACTATCGTATTCCTGAAATCAAGGTGCTGGCTTCGGGCGAAGATCCGGCTTATTACATCATGCGGCGGGCCATCGCTTTGGCGCCGTATTACCAGAAACAGGTTTCGAAGTATTCGTGCAAAGTTTACCTGAAAGGTTCCGGAGTGTTTGAAAAAATCCCTTTTTTGCTGAAAAAGCAAATGAAAGAAGATAACATGAAATTGAATGAGCCTTTTGTGATGGAAACCGTCAGCAAAATCGATTTTGAATTGCCCGATAAACTGAACCAAAAGGTTTTAGCCATGCGTTCTTCTGGTCAGCAAAACAATACTTCGCCCATGGGAATGATTACCAATAGCCTGTACGATGCCGAAAAATACGGCGTCGTATCGCCTGTAGGTAAAAATGCGCTTAAAGTTTATCGTTTCAGGCTCGACGGCGTTTTTGAAGATCAGGGACGGACGATCAACAAAATACGGGTGATTCCAAAAATCAAAGGGAATGATGTTTTTAATGGTTACATCTACATTGCCGACCTGTTTTGGAATATCCATTCGGCTGATTTGAATCTGCACGTTACGATGACGGACGTAAACATACATCAGTTATATGCTGAAGTAAATAAAAATACCTGGATGCCGGTCAGTCTCGATTTTGATATGGATTTCTCCGGACTTGGCCTGAAAATAAAATACCGGTATGTCGCATCAATCAGCGAATACAAGACCACTTTAAATCCGGCACTCGATCATTCGTTCCTCGATAGGCTGAAGGATCAGCAGATTCAGGAACAACAGATTTATGATCAGATTACTGCTGAAAACAAAAAGGATCAGCAGATGGAGGAAGAGAAAACTCAGGCACAAAAACGAATCGATGCAATGATGCAGAAACCTGAATTGAGCAACCGGGAAACGGTCAGGCTTAACCGGATGATTGAAGCAGAAGCACAACGAAACAGTCCACCCGAGCCGCTCGAAATTAAATCGGGCATTCAGGTGAGCCAGAAGCAGGTGAATAATGATTCGGCTTACTGGTCAACTTTGCGCCCGATTCCATTGACCGAAGCCGAAAAACATAGTTTCGCCGGAAAAGATTCGTTTTTAGTGGTTTCATCCACACCTGAATACCAGGATTCGATACGTAACAGGAAGCGGAAATTTAAAATTAAACACTTGCTGTTCGGGAAAACGTACGATTATTCCATCGATTCGATACGGAAAACCGAACGGTTTACGATTCCGATGATGACTGATCCAACCTCGGTGGCATTCAATTCGGTTGACGGTCTGCGTGTGGAATTGCCTTTTAATTATTACAAAGCCGACAGTACCGGGCATGTACTGCAAATCGATCAGCGTTTCGCTTACGCTTTTGCCCGCGAAAAACTGGATGCTTCGTTTTCTTTTCGCAAACGACTGAATGGACTGACTCACAACTGGATTTCGGCCAGTCTCGGAACAACGACTGCCGACTTTAACCGTACCTCAGGTTTAATGCCCATGACCAATGATTTGTACACGCTTTGGCTCGAAGAAAATTACAAACGATACTACCGGCGCGATTTTTTGCAACTGATGACCAGTCGCGATCTGACCAACGGGCTCAATGTGAATGTGACGCTTGATTACAGCGATAACAGTCCGTTGCAGAATCATTCCGATTTTTCATTCATCGACTACAAAGACAAGGAAATTCAGCCCAATATTCCTGAAAACAATACGCTGGAAGCCTGGCAGCTCGAAAATCATCAAACGTTTGCCAGCCGTGTCATTTTGGAATACACACCAAGGCACCGGTATCGCATACAGAACAACACCAAGGTATATGCTGAAAGCAAATTCCCGACTTATTCATTCACATACAAAGGTGCATTTTCGAATGTTTTTGGAAGTGATACGCGCTATGATCTGGTAAAACTCGGAATGCGTCAGAAGATCGATTTTGGCATCGATGATCATTTTTCGTATTCGGTTACTGCCGGTAAATTTCTGAATTCGAAACAAGTCTGTTTCGACGATTTTCAGCATTTCAATACCCAGTCAACTGGTTTTATGTTTTCGTCGTACGAAAATAGTTTCAGGCTGTTGCCTTTTTACGAGTATTCAACCCGGAAACAGTTTCTGGAAGCTCATGGAAGCTGGGATACACGTCGCTTTATTTTGAAACAACTGCCTTTATTCCGGAATTCTGCCCTGTTACGCGAGAACCTGTTCGTGAATTTCCTCAGTACTCCTGAACTGAAAAATTACGTAGAAACAGGCTATGGCATCAAAAATTTGTTTTTATTGCTGAATATTGAGGCCGTTGCTGGTTTTGAAGATGGTCAATTCAGATCCTCGGGAATACGAATCAGTGTGAATCTCAAATGAAACGGTCCGTGATTTTTTGTCGTTGATTTTGATTTTGTAAAGACGCACGGCCGTGCGTCTCTACAGATACCAATTAACAGAACACAAATGACGATTAATAATTTGCTAATCGGAGGTAGGTTCAACGATAGAGACGCACGGCCGTGCGTCTCTACAGCAACTGTTGTTGTTTTAAATTTGCCCACCGAGTGATCAATTTGTTGAATGAATTGTTATCTTGAATCAACAAAGTTATTTTTGCAATCCATGAATAAAAATATGAAGACTAAAAAAACCGCGGTATTACTCATCAATCTTGGAACTCCGGATCAGCCAACAGTAAAGGCAGTTCGCCGTTATTTGACTGAATTTCTGAACGATCGAAGAGTCATTGATATTCCGTTGGTTTTGCAGAAGATATTGGTTAACCTGATTATAGTGCCTTTCAGGGCGCCCAAATCGACCCGACTTTATCAGCGTTTATGGACCGATAAAGGTTCTCCGCTGTTATTTTATTCAGAACAGGTTCTCAGTGAACTGCAAAAAAAGATGGGAGCAAAAGCAGATGTTTTTCTGGCCATGCGCTATGGAAATCCATCCATAGGGAAAGCACTCTCTGCCATTCATAAAGGCGGTTTCGATCGTATTGTTGTTCTTCCCCTTTTTCCGCAATATGCCTCTTCATCCAATGGTACGGCTATAAAGGCAGTTCTTGACGAGGTCAGTAAGTGGAATTCAATTCCCGACCTTCAGGTTATTAGTCAGTTTTATGATCATCCTGCATTTCTGGATGCTTTTGCTGAACGAATTCGTTCGTATCAACCCGAAAAATATGATCATGTGGTTTTCTCTTACCATGGTCTACCGAACCGTCATCTGGCGAAAAATCACCCCGAAGAATCGATTCAAACCTGCAATTGCGAAAAGGTATTGCCTGAATTTGGTAAATTCTGCTACAAAGCAACCTGTTACCAAACCACCAGGGAGTTGGTGAAGCGCCTTGGTCTTAACAGCGGGGAATATTCTGTTTCGTTTCAATCGCGGCTTTCGAAGAACTGGGTGACACCTTTTACTGATAAAAATCTGGTCGAAAGAGCGAAACTGGGAAATAAAAATGTTTTGGTTGCTGCTCCTGCTTTTGTGGCCGATTGCCTGGAAACAACCGTTGAGATAGGCTGGGAATATAAAGAGATGTTCATTAAAAACGGTGGTGAAAACCTTCAGATGGTTGAAAGTCTGAATGATTCTCCTGCATGGATTAGCGCGATAGAAGAAATCCTGAATCCGTATCTTTAACGGAAAAAGGAAACGGAAAAAGGAAACAGAAAAAGGGAGAAAATTATCGGCAATTTCTCCGCGTTAAAGCCTGAAATTCAGTCCTTCATTCCTGCAGAAATTATAGATACAGACAATAGTAGGCGACCTGTCCTTCTGTCTTTACCTTGAACCTGACATCTTTGGCAACCACAAATGTTTCTCCTTTTAGGTACATCGTCCATACCGATTCACCGGGAAGCATGGCTTCAAGCATCCCACTTACAATCGTCATGTGTTCAATTGTGGCAGTGCCGAATTCATATTCTCCGGGTTCCATAATGCCAACCGTTGCAACACCTTCTACATTTTCGAGCGCTATCGATTTCACATTTCCCCCAAAATATTCGTTTACTTTTAACATGTTCTGTTTTTTTAATGATTTATAAAAGCGAACCTAAAAATACGATAAGAATACGGATTTTCATGTTTTAAGATACTGCAATTTTTAGTGCCTGATTTTTCAAATGGATGTTTTTTTGCGAAAAATATACAATTCCTCTTTCTGGTCGGATTTTTCGACTGTCTGTATTTTCAATCGAGGTTCTTCTGGTTGATCTATTGTGTTCTATGTGGCTATGTGGTTTTCTTTTTTATTTCTGGCTCGTCCAACTTAGGTTTGATGTATAGACCGAAAAGCATCGTCCGTTTAATCTTTTATTTCACCTTTCTTATTTTCCTTTTACCATGAGATCAAAAAGTTTCCCGGAATTTTCCCGGATTCACTACTCAAAATTTGCGGCTTCCTGTTAATCCGCTGTTTTAAGATTGAGCGACTGGAATCCTTCTCCCAGAATTTCATGCGTGTCCATCACGGTAATGAAGGCATCCGGATCAATCTTGCTGATAAACTCTTCCAGTATCGCAACTTCGCGGCGGCTAACCACGGTGTAGATGATGTGTTTTTCATCTCCGGAGTACATGCCTGAGCCTTTCAGATAAGTTCCACCCCGTTCCAAATCAACCAGGATTTTATGACTTATTTCTTCGTGCTTTTCTGAAATGATGAGTAAGGCCTTGTTGTAGTCGCTTCCTTCCAGAACGATATCGATCGCACGGCCAGTGATGTAAATGACGACCCACGAATAAAGAGGAATCTGCCAGTCTTTAAAAGCAATCAGACTAAGCAAAACAATGGTCGAATCCACATAAATCATGAGCTGGCCAAGCTTCATCCGTGTTTTTTTTGCAATAATCATCGCGATAATATCCGATCCTCCGGAAGTTGCCCGCGACTTGAAAATTAATCCAAGACCGAAGCCAATTAATACACCGCCAAATACGCACGAGAGCAGTATGTCCGGAACCAGGGGAGCATCACCATCAACACGCATATAGGTAATTGCATCCATAAAAACAGACGAGAGAACAAAACCAACCACGGTTTTTACACCAAAACGGGGGCCCAATATCTTGATTCCGGCTATGGTTAGCGGAATGTTCAGCACCAGGCCAAATAAGCCGATCGGAATACCTTCTGGCCAGAACGAAAATGTGCCCTGAGTCATGTAATGCACTACAATGGCAATTCCGTAAACTCCGCCCGGAACAATGCGGTGAGGCGAAATGAAATACACAAAACCGACTGCCAGAATAAATGAACCGATTACAATCATGCTGTAATCTTTAAACCACTTAAGACTGAAAATTTTATCGTTCGGAAGAAAGGCCATAATGGAAGTTATTTGTTCGGAAGCAAAGAAACATAGTATTATCTGTTTATCCCGTGATTTTTATCAGAAAATAACTGTTGGCTGTAAGCTGATTTGAGGTTCTTCACAGAATGTGTACTTATCTATTTGAAAAGTAGATTTCAGGAAAATTACAGCATAAGATTTATCATGCGTTTTCGCAATTTGATTTCAAACTAAAATAATTTTATTCTTTCTCTCTTATGTAACTACTTTTTTAAAGATCAATTCTATTCCGTCAGAAAATAGCTTATGCCCTGAAAAACTTTTTCCCGCGGACGGTTTCCTGCGCCTCATCCCTTTTTCTATAAATATCGTTCCCCAATGGTGCACTGTTATTCTGAGAGGTAAAGTGCCAGCGGCACTAATTCATTCTAATCGGGCAAAACGTTTAATTGGCTCTTGCTCCAGAGGAGCAACATATTTACAGAAAGAATAAATAGATGATGACAATCGTCCGAGAGACATAGTCGAACAAGGATTTGCCCTGCTTTCGGACGAAATAGAAACGACCTTAAAAAAGTAATTACATAAAAAATCAGGTACGCATTATTGTGATGATCCTGATTTGAAAGATATCCAATTTACCTGTGATGCTTTGAGTGATCTGTTTTCGTAATAGGAGTTTCTGATAATATTCCTAATTTGAAAAGTGGCTATTCAATGTTCCATTGATCCTGTTTGGTGAGCCAGAAAGTCCGGGTTTTCGATTTAATCATTCACTGAATTCTTGTGGAATCCTTCGTTCAGGTTGAGTGCGACAGATATGAGGTTGCTCGATCCGGCAAGGTGATAACGGGCGGATCCGTAGTTAATATGAAAGCGCGAAATCTGGAATCCGAATCCCCATGAAAATCCAACGGTTGACATTTTTTCATCTAAGCGTAACTCTTGCCTTCGCTGGTAATTGTAACCCGCACGAACAGTGAAATTTGGTGAAGGAAGCAGTTCAACTCCAAGAACCAAATGGCGCATGAACTTTTTAGCAAAACCATCTTCAGTATAAACCGTTGTGCCGTTTGTATTATCTTCTTCAGCCTGAGCCAGATTCCATTTTTGAAGATGTTGCATGGTTGCTGCAAATCGGATCGGAGCATGTTGAAGTCTTTGGGAAATTCCAAACTGAAGGTCAAAAGGAATGGATTCTTTTTCGGCACCCTCGTAATACGTGGTGATTTGAGTGCCTATGTTACGGGCAACCAGTGAGGTAACAGTTAGCTTGTTTTTACTGAATAAGCTGACTCCCAGATCAACAGCAATCCCAATGGATTGGTAATTTTCGAAGGAAGAAAGAATTGGTTTCAGGTTAATTCCGTAGGACAGTCGTTTGTATTCATTTGACCAGATAATATTTAAGGCATATTCTGCTGCATTAAATGTAGCACCTGTTTTTTCTCCGTTCGGCAGTGCTTCAATAAAATTTCCATAGTTGATGTAATGCATTCCGACAGCAAAGTTTCCGGGTAGGGAAGTGCCAAACGAATAAGCCGCATATCCGTAATTGACTCCCGCAAAATAACTGACATAATTCAGAGCAAGCATGTTTTTCATACCGGCTTTTAGCATCGAAGGATTGTTGTACGATACATTCAGGTCGGCAGAGTCGTTTATGGCAATTTGATTACCGCCCAAAGCAGCCATCCGTGCAGAATTGGTCAGGTTCAGAAAATCGTAGGTCGACTCACCACCAATCTGACCAAAGGCCATTGGATAAACACAAGCAAGAAGAGCAATCAGAAGTATTGTTTTGCGCATATTTCTTCGTATTCGGCTTTTAATCGAACGGTAAAGTCCGGTTAAAAGTATGGCTATTCTGCAAGTTTACTATCCAGTTCTTCCGGTTTGGGAATGTCATTGAAATGGTATTTTTTCAGGATCGTTCCTTTTTTCAGAATAATCAGACCTGGATTTGACCTGATAATTGTTTTCAGGGCAATTTCGTCCGTATTGAAAAAGTCGAAATTGGCACCGGTTTCATTTTTGAAAGATTCAAAGGTATCCGGAGATGTAGCCGTTAAAGCAATGAAATTGTATCCTCTGTTTTTTGCTTCAGTGGCCAATCTGGCGGCTCTTTTCATGCCTTCGATGTTGGTTTTCCGAAGGTCGTAGGCCACAAGAATAAATGTCAATTTGTCGTCGTAAAGGAAAAAATCTTTAATGTCTTCACCTTCCGGAGTTTCAATCCTGAAATCGTGGATGGGTGGAGTGTAGCCTTTTTGAATGAGTTCCGGATCTTCCATTTTCACAAATTGCCAGTTGAGCGTATCCTTCCATGGATAATTTGCCTCGGTGAATTTCTGATTTTCACCTGTTTTTATGTTTTTGTATACGAAATTGTTTTTGTAGATAGCTTTGGGTGCTCCTTCCGGAGTTTTCATGGCATCCGGAATATTCACGCCCACTTTGTAAGGACTAAAATCGATAATGGGTAAGTGGTGATATGAATAATCGACCAGGTAAAAATAGAAAACCATGGTCATGGAAGTAAAGGCAATGGAAAGGATCGGTCCGTCTTTACTTTTGAATTTTTTACGCTGTTTAAAAATGAAAATGGCTAAGGCCAGCAAAATGATGTTTTTGTAAAATGTTTGCCAGTTGGTAATAACGAGAGCATCGCCAAAGCAGCCGCAATCGGTTACCGGATTGGTTAGGGCAAGCACAAGTGTCAGTCCGGTGAAGAATACCATAAAAATCAAAGTGAACCAACTGGTAATCCGGATGAAAAAGTTGAAAATCATGGCTGTCCCCATGGCAAATTCGGCTGCCGCAAGCAAAATACCCAGCCCGAATGCCAGCCCGGTTAACCAGGGCATCTGAAAAGCATTGAAATAATCAGTGAATTTATAGGTTGAGCCCCACGGATCAATACCTTTTACAAAACCGGAAAACACAAATGTTAATCCAAGCAGAATGCGGGCAATATGTTTAAACATGAAATAATTTTTAGAATTCAATCTTTATTAACGCAAAAACTGCATAATTGATCATATCGAGGTAATTTGCCTCAATTCCTTCCGAAATTAGAGTCTTGCCAAGGTTGTCCTCGATTTGTTTGGTGCGTTTCAGTTTCATGAGTATCAGGTCGGTATACGAACTCATCCTCATGTTTCGCCAGGCTTCGTCGTAATCATGATTTTTAGCCATCATCAGATCTTTGGCTTCCTTAAAATGGTTGATGTACAAGTCCAGTGTTTCGTCTTCAGTCAGGTCGTCTGATTCCGATGTTCCTTTTTCAAGCTGAATGATAGCCATAATGCAGTAATTGACTATTCCAATATACTCTGACCGGATTCCTTCATCAATCTTGCTGACTCCTTTTTGTTCAATACTTCTGATCCGCTGGGCTTTAATGTAGATTTGGTCGGTCATCGAACTGGGACGAAGAATTCGCCAAGAGATACCGTAATCTTTCATTTTTTTTGTGAAAATATCCTGACAAACAGCTATCACACGATCGTATTGCTGGCTTGTTTTATCCATGATTATCCTAATTTTTAGAGGCCTAAAAGTATTAATTTTATGTGTATTTTGATTGCATTTTATTTTACTTTTGTAAAACCTCTTAGTTTACGAGGTCTAATTTTTATCGTATGTTAATCACAACAACTGCTTCTAAGTTTCTGAAACGCAAGAATACCATCAATCTTAACGGACGAATTATCGATCTTTCGCAACCTGTAATAATGGGTATTCTGAATGTGACTCCGGATTCTTTTTTTGATGGTGGAAAGTATAAAACGGAGAAAAAGGTTGTTAAAAGAGCCGAAGAAATTCTGGAACAGGGTGGAACTGTTATTGATATTGGCGCTGTTTCGACACAGCCAGGTTTGGAGGGAATCTCTACAAAAGACGAACTTGACCGTCTTTTGCCAGCTGTTAAGGCAGTAAAAAAAGCCTTTCCGGATGCGTTTGTATCGATCGATACCTACCGTTCATGGGTCGCGCTGAAGGTGATTGAGGATTGTGGCCCCTGCATTGTAAACGACGTGTCTGGCGGCGATTTTGATGTACACATGTTTGATACAGTAGGGAAGCTTGGTGTTCCGTATATTTTAATGCACATGCAGGGAACTCCGCTTAAAATGCAGATGAATCCGGAGTACGACGACATTATCCGCGATATATCCCTGTTTTTTACTGACCGTGTAAAAAAGCTGAACAAAGCCAGAGTAAAAGATGTCATTCTTGATCCTGGATTTGGGTTTGGGAAAACGCTTGAACACAATTATGAACTCTTAAATCGCCTCGATTCATTCAAAGTATTTCAACTGCCTCTGATGGTGGGAGTTTCACGTAAATCGATGATTTATAAATTGCTGGGAGCAAAACCGGAAGAAGCACTTAATGGCACTACAACAGTGAATACGCTGGCTTTGATGGGTGGTTCAGATATTTTGCGGGTTCACGATGTACGCGAAGCTGCCGAATCTATTCGTATCATGAACATGATTCGTTCGACTTCAAAATAGAACCGTTTGTTTGGTGAGAATAATGATCTCCTGAATTTAATTTCACAACTTTGTTTTTTATTCAAGGGTTTTTAACTGAACCCTCAAGCCTTTTTCTGTTCAGAACCATTTGATTTTAAATACTAATTTCCGGATATGACATTGTTTATTACCATACGGGTTTTGGATGTAATTGATATTTTGCTGGTAGCTTTTTTACTTTATCAGATGTACCGGCTTATAAAAGGAACTGTTGCATTCAGTATTTTCATAGGCTTTTTCCTGGTTTATGTGGCATGGCTTGTTGTTAAAGCCATGAATCTGGAACTGCTGGGGACTTTGATGGGGCAATTTATCGGAGTAGGTGTACTGGCTTTGATTGTGGTTTTTCAGCAGGAAATTCGCAGGTTCTTACTTTTGATCGGAACAAATTATCAGCTTAGTCATAGCTTCGGACTCGAAAAACTTTTTGCTACCGGAAAAATAAAACCTGCCACCAATCAGCAAATTAAGGAAATTGTCAGAGCCTGCGACAATCTGGCCCGCTCAAAAACAGGTGCATTGATTGTTGTTGTCCATGTGAATTCCGAACTCAAAGAAATCATCCGTTCAGGTGAGAAAATGAATTCACGAATTTCCTCAGCCTTACTCGAGACCATTTTCTTTAAAAATACGCCTTTGCACGATGGGGCGGTTGTTGTCGTGGGAAACCGGATTGCTGCTGCCCGTTGCATTCTTCCGCTCAGTGAGCGACAGGATATTAATCCCCATTTGGGGCTAAGGCATCGTGCCGCAATTGGTCTTTCGGAGGTAACCGATGCGATGGTAATTGCGGTTTCTGAAGAGAAGGGAACCATCTCTTTGGCCATACATGGTCAGTTGATGCATAAAATGTCACTCGTTCAACTGACCACGGAACTCGAAAAAGTTATTGTTGAAGAATCTTAAAAAATTGATCCGTTTTCCCCGTTTGCCAATGAGGCGTTGGTTGTGGCTTAATGTATCCGGGCATGAAAAAGTAAGGCTTCACGTCAGTATTGTTTATAGATATCCGTTTGTTTCTAAGCTTATCCTTTGCCGTCAGCTTCAGCTGACGGACAGGTTGGAACCCAGAATGCAAGGCTTTAGCCACAGCTTATTGGGCTGAAAACCTGGATTTCTAATCTCCCTTTTACCTGTCAACTTAAGTTACCGCCAAATGATAATAGCTCAATGGTTAAGTCTTTAGGCACACAGGTGGATACATTAATTTTTACAATTGATGACCACAAATGACTTAATGACTAAAATTCCCTCCTCATTCAAATGAAATTCCGGACCTTTTCATTCTTCGATCATGCACTCATTGAATTTCCTACCTTTGCATCAAATTTCAGAATTAAGATGTTGATATGGAAAACCGGATTTGTAAACTCTTTGGAATTAAATATCCAGTCATTCAGGCTGGAATGGTTTGGTGCAGTGGCTGGCGACTGGCTTCGGCTGTCAGCAACAATGGTGGACTGGGTCTGCTTGGAGCTGGTTCAATGCATCCTGAAATGCTTCGGGAACACATTCAGAAGACCAAACAAGCGACTGATCATCCGTTTGGGGTAAATGTCCCGTTGTTTTATCCTGAACTGGAAATAATAATGAACATCATTGCTGAAGAAAAAGTACCGGTGGTATTTACTTCGGCCGGAAGTCCAAAAAAATATACGGCATGGTTGAAAGAACGCGGAATTGTGGTCGCTCATGTAATCGCCAGTTCTGCATTTGCCTTGAAATGCGAAGAAGCAGGAGTGGATGCCATTGTGGCCGAAGGTTTTGAAGCAGGCGGGCACAACGGCCGCGAAGAAACAACCACCATGACACTGATTCCGGCTGTCCGGCGGGTAACTTCTTTGCCTCTGTTGGCTGCAGGAGGTATTGGCACCGGCGAAGCCATGCTGGCCGCAATCGCTTTGGGCGCCGACGGTGTTCAAATTGGTTCAAGGTTTGCCATTTCCGAAGAATCGTCGGCTCATCCCGATTTTAAAAAGATGGTGACCGGTTTGGCCGAAGGTGATACCCAGCTGGCCCTGAAGAAAATCGGACCGGTTCGCCTGATCAAAAATGAGTTTTTTCAAACTGTGAATAAACTGGAACAGGAAGGTGCCGATGCCGATGCTCTGAGAGTTTTGCTCGGTCGCAGTCGTGCCAAAAAAGGCATGTTTGAGGGCGATCTGGCTGAAGGCGAACTGGAAATTGGTCAGGTTGCATCAATCATTAATGAGGTATTGCCGGTTCAAACCATTATTGAAAACCTGATCAGGGAATTCCATCAGGCCAAAGAACGAATAAGTACCGATCAGTTTGATTTTTAATACGTACGGTCAGGACATGTCCTGACCAAAATGCTAAATCATTACATCATTGCATCACCGCAATTTGAAACTTAGAATTTGAAACTTTATTTATGATACATTTTGAACGCACCAAATTAGCCAACGGATTGACCGTCATTGTCCACCGGGATAAAACGACTCCAATGGTAGCGATGGATGTTTGCTATAATGTTGGTTCGCGCGACGAACATCCCGATCGTACCGGGTTTGCACACCTTTTCGAACACCTGATGTTTGGCGGGTCAAAGCATATTCCATCATACGATGAACCCTTGCAAAAAGCCGGCGGAGACAACAATGCATTCACATCGAACGACCTTACCAATTATTACCTGACGCTGCCCAAAAATAATATTGAAACCGGTTTTTGGCTCGAATCGGATCGCATGCTTGAACTGGCTTTTTCAAAGACGAGTTTAGATGTACAGCGGAATGTGGTCATTGAAGAATTTAAACAGCGCTACCTCAATCAGCCTTATGGCGATGTGTGGCCTTTGCTGAGGCAGCTTGCCTACAAGGTTCATCCGTATCAGTGGCCAACGATCGGACGCGAAATCAGTCACATCGAACAGGCAACCATGGAGCAGGTTAAATACTTTTTCTTTGCCCATTATGCACCTGATAATGCTGTGCTGGTTGTTACCGGTGATGTGGAATTTGATAACATACTTAAGCTTGCCGAACGCTGGTTCGGACCTGTTCCAAACCGGAATATTCAACCCAAGAACATTCAGCAGGAACCTGAACAAACGGAAATCAGAGAACAAACCGTGGTTCGTGATGTTCCGAATGATACCATTTATATGGCTTATCATATGGCCGACCGGCTTCACCCGATGTACTATGCGGTTGATTTGGTTTCAGATGTACTTTCCAGTGGAAATTCATCGAGGATGTACCAGAACCTTGTTCAGAAAGATAAATTATTCACCGAACTTGATGCTTATCTTTCAGGAGATAATGAACCCGGATTATTTGTCGTTTCAGGAAAACCCAGTAACGGTGTTTCGCTTGAAACCTGCCGTAAAGCTATTGAACACGAACTTGACCGCATGAAACAAGAGCGGGTTTCGGAATATGAGTTGGAGAAAGTGAAAAATAAAGTGGAAGCCAATATTGAATACGGTGAGATGAATTACCTCAGCAAGGCTATGAATCTGGCGACCAGTGAAATACTGCAGGATGCCGGATTGATTAATTCTCAGGCTGATTTTTACCGTTCAGTTACTTCCGCACAAATACAGGAAGTTGCACAACAGATCTTTCGTCCTGAAAACTGTTCTGTTTTAAATTACATCGCTAAAAAGTAAAAATATGCTGAATCGCACCATACAACCGACGGTTAACCCCATCGAACACATTGATATTGTGAAAGCCGAAAAACGGCTGTTATCTAACGGAATCCCCGTTCATTTTGTGAATGCCGGCTCGCAGGATGTGGTTAAACTCGAATTCGTTTTTGAAGCCGGAACCTGGCATCAACCAGTCAATTTGATTGCAAGTCTTTGCAATTCGATGATTGAGTCGGGCAGCGAAAATTATACGGCAGCCGAAACCGCCGAAAAATTCGATTTTTACGGCGCGTATATTCAACTTGGGGTTGATCAGAATCAGGGCTTTGTTAGTATTGTAAGTTTGGGAAAACATTTATCTGCTATTCTAAAAGTAACTGAAGATTTGCTTAAACGACCAGTATTTCCGGAGCACGAATTTGAGGTGCTTATTGCCAAAAACAAACAGAAATTTTTGCTCGAAAACGAAAAGGTCCGCACCCTTTGCCAGAAAAAATTCACTCAGGTGTTGTTTGGCAATGCGCATCCCTATGCCATCAACAATACCATTGAAGATTTTGATCAGGTCAGCCGCGAAGATTTGCTGAAGTTTTATCAGGCCATGTATCACTCCGGAAATTGCTCCATCATCGCAGCAGGAAAGATTGATGATTCGGTACTGAACCTCCTGGAAACACATTTTGGAGGAGCCGACTGGCAGCGTGATGCTGTGAAATTACCGGATTTTATTATTCAATCCAATCCGGAGAAAACACATCATGTCGAAAAGGCGAATGGTCTGCAGTCAGCCATCAGGATAGGGAAGTTCTGGGTTCCGAAAACCCATCCTGATTTTCATGCCTTATCCATCCTGATTACAATTCTGGGCGGTTATTTCGGGTCACGTCTCATGACTAACATCCGTGAAGAAAAAGGCTATACTTACGGAATAGGCAGTTTTATTATGACTCTGAAATATTCCAGCTATATGGCTATTTCAACCGAAGTGGGCAACGAATATGTTGATCCGACGCTGACCGAAATTGCCTTTGAAATGAAACGTCTGCAAACCGAACTGGTGTCGGAAGCTGAACTGGAGAATGTGAAAAATTACCTGCTGGGTGAATTCCTTCGCGATTTCGATGGTCCGTTTGCTTTGGCCTCCAGTTTCAAAGCCATCAGCGATTTCGATCTCGATTATACGTTTTACGACGATTATCTTCGTGTTCTGCGCAAAATCACTTCCGGAGAACTCATGAAGCTGGCTCAGCAATACCTGAATCCGGACGATTTTTACACTGTTGTTGCCGGTAGCAAAGCTTAGCGGGTCGTTGCAGCTCAATATTAAACTCACGGATATTTATATTTAAATTCCTGATAAAGGGCCAACACGAAAGCGGTTGAACAGAGTATTAAACCGCTCTGTTCAACCGCTTTCGTATTCGGTGAGAATACTTTGTTATCTTAACCACGTACATCCAATTCCTGTGAATTTTTCCCGCAACGCAACCATCTGCAACGAATATTCATCCATGTAAATGTAAAAAGGAACCGGCACGATGTCGGTTTCTGTTCAGACAACCGGAATAGTCCGGTATTTTTCAACCAACAACTCAAAAAGGAATTCAAAATGAAAAAAGTCAGAAAAGTATTTGTAGGTATTCTTGCCCTAACCATTGGTGTGTTTACGCTGGTATCATGCAACAAAAGTGATCCGACACCATTGTATGCCGTAGTGGATGTTTTTGTTCAGGACATTAAAACCGATGACGGTGTGAAATACGGTATTTTTGTTTATGCAACTGCTAATTATGAAATCAAATCGGCTACAGTAACCGGCCCGGGAACCGGTGGTGAAGTGTATCAGCTAACCGCCTCGTCAAACAAGCAACAATTTGTTTTTATTCCCGCAACAGCTGATTATACCAGTGAGTTTCCGGCAGTAGGTAATTATTCGTTTGAAATCACATCAGTGAATGACGAACAGCTTACAGGAATCGACGCGGTTGGTGCTGAAAAGCTTGCCCCTATCTTGATCAAAACAGCCACCTTTACCGATCATTTACTGAAAACATCCTGGGATAATCTTACAGGTGCTGATGCGTACGTGGTGAATTTCTATTCGGCAGATAAATCAAAATTTATATTTTCGAGCAATTACCTTGCTTCTGATCTGGTTGAATTTGAATTCGGATCCACAACTTCGGGTTGGGCTTCCGGAGAATCACCTGTTGCCAATACGAGTTATGTGCTTGAATTGCTTGGCGTAAGAGCAGAAGCTGGTGCCACAAGTGACCAAGGAAATAATCTTCAATTTATCACGCTTGATTCGAAAACCATAACGTGGCAGTAATTCTTAAAAAGTAAAATTTCTTTATTCAGAACCCGGACGCTTTGCCCGGGTTTTTTTATGCCATTTCGGCAAGGGATTTCATCTTTTCCGATAGGGTGAAAATCTATCTTTTTATTTGATTTCGAACATCAAAAATGTCTTCTGTGTGATTGAAATCATTTTTTCTCGATTTCTCGATTTCTTAACGAACGATCAAATTCTTTAGAAAAAAGCCACTCATCCCTTCCTTTTCATACTTTTGTGCACAATTCACCCGGGGCAGTGAGCAGAAGTGTCTCCTGTAACTTTAGGATGAGAATGTCTCTTACACTTTACCTTTCAGAAAATACACATGACAGATCATACACAACAAATAGCCGTACAGTTAGAATCTATTCCGGATAAGAAGCGGATACGGATGGCTGTGGCGCTTGTTTATTTCAGTATGGGGCTTGCTTTTGCTACATGGGCAAGCCGAATTCCCGATATTAAAACTGCACTTCACCTTACTGACGCGATGTTGGGAAGTATTCTCTTTGCTTTGCCAGTTGGGCAGTTCCTTATGATGCCTTTCTCCGGAAAGCTCGTAACTCATTTTGGAAGCCACAAGGTTTTGCTTTTCGCGCTTCCTCTTTACACGATTTGCCTCAGCAATATAGGTTTGGTTCATGAAGGCTGGCAGCTCGCCATTGCATTGTTTTTGTTTGGATTGTCGGGTAACCTGTGCAACATTTCAATCAATACGCAAGGGATCGCAGCCGAACGTTTGTATGGGCGTCCTATCATGGCTTCGTTTCACGGCGGATGGAGCCTTGCAGGATTTACCGGTGCGCTGATCGGCCTGACAATGATTAACCTGAAAGTATCTCCATACTGGCATTTTTTAACCGTCGTATTGATTGTCTGGATAATTGTTTGGATCAATTACCCCTACCTGGAACGAAGTAAACTGAAAACAATTTCAGAAGAACCCCGCAGAAAGTTTTTTACGAAACCTGACAAAATTTTGCTTCAGCTTGGAATCATCGGCTTTTGCAGTATGGCCAGCGAAGGAGCCATGTTTGACTGGAGTGGGATCTATTTTAAAGATGTGGTTCATGCACCGCCTTCCCTGGTCATCCTGGGATATACTTCGTTCATGATCATGATGTCTACGGGGCGGTTCGTAGCCGACTATCTGATTTCAAAAATTGGTCGGAAGAGCCTGTTGCAGGTTTGCGGTCTGATGATTTCCACAGGTTTGTTTACTGCCGTTATTTTTCCTTACCTGATTCCGGCCACACTGGCTTTTATGCTGGTTGGTCTGGGTGTTTCAAGCATTGTCCCCACCGTTTACAGTACGGCTGGAAAACAAACCAAGGTACCACCGGGCATTGCTTTGGCAACCGTTTCGAGTGTGAGTTTTCTGGGCTTTTTAATGGGGCCGCCGCTTATCGGGTATATTTCGGCCGCTGCTGGGTTGCGGTATTCATTCGCAGTGATTGGTGTTTTTGGTATTGGCATCACTATTTTGGTTTCCAGAATCAAAGCGCTGCAAAACGAAAGCTGAAGATTTTATTGGATCAATTCGTTTTGTTGTGGGCTATGACTCTGTGAACATTACGATATGTCTAATGAAAATCAATTTTGGAGATGAATATGAAATATATGGAGATGCACCACCGTGCGTCTCTACCTGAAATATCCTGGTCTTGTACTTATAAACAGAATTGGCGATTCAGAATATTTATTTTCTGAATCGCCAATTGTTTTTGGACTACTTTGTGCCTCAGGTGATTTGGTGCTCGTGAACCCCCGTTAATTATTCTTATATGCCTTATCCAGAAACAAGTAACGCGCATCATTTTGTGCCGGAACTGCTTTTGATTCAACGTCAATTACCATGACTGGCGGATTTGTATCGAAAGCTTTTGCGACAGGCCATTCAGGAAGATTTGTGCCGTTGGGATTGCCTTTAATGATGAAATTGGCAAAATAATTCAGCATGGTTTCCGAAACCTTGTAATCATCTTTTGTCCATGCATAATCTTTAATCCGGTGAAGATTACCCATGCAGAATTCTATTTCAGAGGCATGTGGGGCCCCAATCGGTTCAGGCATTTGAACTGCATTTACATCTTTTTTTACTGTTCCCCCAGCCAGTCCGGAAGCTAAATCTTTTTCAACAAGCGGAGGTCTGAGTTTACTGAACAGGTAACGGTAAACCGGCTTAGAGCTTTTTTTTCGTTGCAGGTCGAACCATTTCCATGTGCTGTATGCGATAAAACGGTCGGAAGCTAGTGCTGTGGCCGATTGTTCAATTTCCTGAATATTCCCGTGAGGATATATTTTCAACACTTCATCAAAGTCCTTTGGATAAGCTTCTTTCACTTTCAGAATGTAGTTTTCATCGGAATAGGGCAAGCCCTGCATGAAAGCCATTCCGGAAATTTCAGCAGAATTCCAGCCTACCAGCAGTGGAACCTGCGCCTGTTCTCCGGCTTTGAAAATTTCAGGAATCGTTTGGGGATAAAAATAGCCGTCAATGACGGTTGGAAATCCAAAGCGTTTGGTTTCAGTATAAATTTCATAGATTTCGCGTGTACTCATCGCCCGTAGTTGTTCGATCGAGAGATTTCCTGCTGACCGGGCAAATTCAAGACCAATCTTTTCTGCTTCGGCTAATGGCACCGGCGAGAGGGTAGGGTTGATACCTGCACCGCTTTCGCCAATGGCACCGGCAATCAGGTTTTTTGAAAGAGGAGAGGCCATTTGTGCACTCACCGAGATTGAACCTGCTGATTCGCCGGCAATGGTTACTTTTTTCGGATCACCTCCAAAAGCGGCAATGTTTTTCTGAACCCATTCCAGAGAGGCATTCTGATCGAGCAATCCATAATTTCCGGAGGCTTTGTAAGGTGCTTCTGCGCTGAGGTCAGGATGGGCGTAAAAGCCAAAAATAGCTAAACGATAATTAACCGTGACCACCACAATTCCTTTTTCGGCCATGCTTGCCCCATCATACCGGGGTTCAGAGCCGTCGCCAGCCACAAATCCACCACCGTAAAAATAGACAAGTACCGGAAGTCCGTGGGTATTTTGTTTGGCAGGCGTCCACACGTTGAGGTAGAGACAATCTTCGCTCATTCCTGGTGATCTGGAATTCATGTCGCCAAATACGATGGATTGAACCGGCCTTGGTCCAAACGATTTGGTTTCTTTTACTCCGTCCCAGTTGTCGGCCGGTTGTGGTGCTTTCCATCTTAAATTGCCAACAGGTGGCTTGGCAAAAGGAATTCCAAAGTACATTTGAAGGCCGGTTTGGGTGTCGTAATTACCTTCAATTGTACCGTTATTAATTTTTACCTGAACCGGGAAATTATTGTTACTCTGTGCATGGACAGATAAACTAATCAGGCAAAATGCGAGCATGTAATAAAGTGTTTTTTTCATCTTATTTATTTTCGGGTTCCCATTGGTCTGTGCGGAATGATGAAACAGGAAGTCCATTGGTGCCGAACAGATCGCCCACAATAAAATCCTGAAACGCGTAACGAACCGCAACCGGTTCGGATACCAGCGGAGACATGAGCGTTATACCCATTCCTGTAATAAATGCTTTAGCCGGGAAAAATCTCTTGTTGGCTCCGGCTACTTCGAAACAATTCAGTTCTTTGCTATAGGAAGTCAATCCGTCCGGGGCATTATCGAAGGTTAGTTTGACAACTCCTTCGGCAACTTTCATGTCTTTTAAAACCGGACTTTGACTGGCTATCCCTTTTATTCCATAGGTTTGTGCCAATGCCAGGTAGGCAAGTCTGTTAGATCCTGTTTCCTTGTGTGCCGGATGAATGATGTCCTTTTCACCGAGATCCATGATGCAGACCATTCCGATGTTTGGAATTGCAGTTGAGGCTTTTAACTGTGCTTCGCGCAGGTAAGCTGAATTGAGGCCATTAGTACCATAGTCGAAAGGTGCAATCTGTACATAATAGAACGGAAATTCACCAATTCCCCATACTGAACGCCAATTTTCAACGAGTCCGGGCATTAGTTTCTGATATTCCTGAGGTTCATTTCGGTTCGATTCGCCCTGATACCAGATGGCTCCACGCATTCCGTAACCAACAATCGGGTTAATCATGGCATTAAACAGAACCGTTGGTGTTTGCGGGGATAATTTTTCAACCGGTTTCTTCTCCGGAAGATTTACCCAGTCAAAGTTTTTAATTCCACTTTCGCTGATCCATGGCTCGATACGGGTACCGCCCCAGCTTGTATTGATCAGGCCAACCGGAACGTTGAGTGCCTTTTGCAGCATCAACCCAAAATAGTAAGCAGTGGCGCTGAATTCGGATACATTTCCTGGTTCACACATTTTCCAGTCGCCGGTAAAATCATCAAGCGGTTCGAGACTTGTGGCTTTCTGAACGGTAAACAGCCTGATGTTTGGATTCGAAGAGATCGCAATGGCCTCCGACGAACCCAGTATCGGCTGGTTTCTGTAGCCTTTCATTGGCATTTCCATGTTCGATTGTCCTGAACAAACCCAGACTTCGCCAATGAGAATATTTTGCAACTTCAGGGCTTTACCGTCACTGATTGTAATATCATAAGGTCCACCTGCTTTTGGAGTGGTTACTTTGAGTTTCCATGTTCCATCGCTTGCTGCACTGGTGGTGTAGCTTTTGTTATTCCACGAGGTAATGACTTTAACTGATGAACTTTTGCTGGCTTTTCCCCAGATCGCGGCCTGGGTTTGTTGCTGCATAACCATGTTGTCACAAAAAATGGCAGGTAATTTTATTTCAGCAACTAAATTGGCTGATGAAAAGACCATAACTAACAGAACGGTGAGTACAGATAAAATAATTCGTTTCATTTAGGTTTAGTTTTGATTGTTTAATACCCATTTATTTTGGGATTTTGGAATGCAAGGTATTGGATAAATTTGACTGAAACAAATGTATTTTGCACAGAGACCGAAGCTTGTTTGATTGTATTTTGATTAAAATACCGAATCATACCTGTTGAAAAAATAGATTTAGTCCGATTTTCGAAATCCAGCTTGTCCGAAATATGTTTTTTTAAGAATGAAAAGGTACGATTGGATTCAGATGAGTCGTAAAAAAAACTGTTTTACATTTGTTTCCGAAAACCCTTCAGAAAAAAAACTATTTTTGCATAAAAATATAAAATCATGATACAGCGTATTCAATCTTTATACTTATTCGTTTCAGCTATTTTAGTTGGTTTCTTATTCATTTTGCCTTTTGCTGAAATTGCGCAGAATGGTGCTGTTTACCTCTTTAATTTTAAAGGTATTTTTCTGGATGGTACTTTAAAGGAAAACGGAATGGCTATTTCGGTTTTAATTAGTATTATACTCGCTTTGCATGGATTTGCCATTTTGAGTTTCAAGAACAGGATCAGACAAATTCGGGTGATTGTTTTTTCGATTTTACTTTTGATTGGTTTATTCGGGATGTTCTTCTTCTTTACTTATTATTCATTCAGTGGGGCACAGATCAACTTCAAAATCAGCATGGTTTTTCCTCTGGTGGCTATTATTCTCGACTATCTGGCCATTCGTGCCATTGGTAAAGATGAAGCACTGATTCGATCCATCGACCGGATTCGGTAGTACTGGGAAACATTTTCACACTGAAATTATGACTGAAATGATAAATTACACAGGAACCTATACCGATCAGTATGAGCTTACCATGGCTCAGGTCTATTTTAAAAAAGGCAGAAAAACGGAGAAGGCTGTATTCGATTATTTTTTCCGGAAGTTGCCTTTTCATAGTGGTTATGCGGTTTTTGCAGGTCTTGAAGATTTATTGGATGCTTTGGAGGATTTGCATTTTGATCAGTATGACCTCAATTATCTCATCGAAATTGGCTTTCCGGGAGACTTCGTCAATTACCTGAAAGACTTTCAATTTCAAGGGACTATTTTTGCCAGTCGCGAAGGCGATTTGGTTTTCCCCAGTCGTCCGGTATTGCGGGTAGAGGCTAATATTATTGAAGCCCAGCTAATAGAAACATTGCTATTAAACATTCTTAATTTCCAAACGCTGATTGCCACCAAAGCCAGCCGTATGCGAATGGTTGCCGGTGATCGTAAATTGGTCGATTTTGGCCTGCGCAGGGCACAGGGTCCCGGAGGTTATTGTGCCAGTCGTGCTGCTGTTATTGGCGGTTTTGATGCAACAAGTAATGTGCGTGCCGGTCGCGATTATGGTATTCCGGTGTCGGGCACAATGGCACATTCCTTTATTCAAAGTTATGATGATGAACTGAGCGCCTTTCGCGATTTTGCTGAAGGCCACCCCAATAATTGCGTGTTGCTGGTTGATACTTACGATACGCTGAAAAGTGGTATTCCCAATGCTATTATCGTGGGAAAAGAGATGGAAAATCGCGGTCATTCGCTAAATGGTATTCGGCTCGATAGTGGCGACCTGGCTTATTTGTCAAGACAATGCCGGAAGATGTTAGACAATGCCGGATTACCGAACGTGAAAATTTCCGTTTCCAATCAATTGGATGAATATGTAATCAAGAGCCTTTTGGAACAGGAAGCGCCTATTGATATATTTGGAGTGGGCACGAGCCTGGTTGTTGGCTCGCCGGATGCTGCACTGGATGGTGTTTATAAACTGGCCTTGCTGGAGGACAAACCACGTATTAAGTTGTCCGAAAATCTGGAAAAAATTACATTGCCCCATAAAAAGCAGGTTTTCAGAATTTCCGACAGTAATGATCAATGGATAGGAGCGGATGCCATCGCACTTGAAGGAGAATCAGACTTTACTAAAATGACCCATCCGTTCGATGTTCTTAAATCCCTTCCTATCAAAGATTGCCAGATGGAACCCTTGTTGGTAAAGGTGATGGAAAACGGGAAACGATTGGAGAAACCACGCTCGCTAAAAGAAATTGCCAGCTTTTCTGCGGAAAGACTAAAGAAATTATCGCCAGAATACAAACGCTTTGATAATCCGCATATTTACAAAGTGGGAATTAGTGATCGATTAATGAAAGAACGGGATGTTTTGATTGAAACCTTAAAACAAGGAATAAAATGAAAGCCTTGATTCTTGTCGATGTTCAGAATGATTTTATGCCGGGAGGATCTTTGGAGATAGCAGGTGGCGATACTATAGTGCCTGTCATTAATCAACTGCTTCCGAAATTTGAACTGGTGGTAGCAACTCAGGACTGGCATCCGGCCAATCACAAAAGTTTTGCCGGTAATCACAAAGGCAAAAAACCTTTCGACACCATTGAACTTATGGGAATGCAGCAGGTTTTATGGCCTGATCACTGCGTCCAGGGCACAAAAGGAGCCGAATTTCATCCTCAATTAGAGACGAACAAGATATCTGCTATTTTCAGGAAAGGAATAAATCCGGAAATTGACAGTTACAGTGGTTTTTATGATAATGGTCATCAGCAAAGCACCGGACTGGCTGGCTACCTTCGCGATAAAGGAGTGAAAGAACTTTATTTCTGCGGATTAGCTGCCGATATCTGTGTTTATTTCACCATCAAAGATGCTTTAGCGGAAGGGTTTAAAGCTGTACTTATCGAAGATGCGACCTGTCCGTTGGATGAAAATGAATTTGTGAAAATCAGGAAAGAACTTCAGGAAAAGGATGTTGAAATTATGCAGAGTAGTTGGATTTAAAAATACATGTCATCCCAGATGTTCTCTGATTCTGTTCCTGAATTTCCCATCTGATATTCGTTTACAAATTCCAAAATATGTTTTTTTGTGCCTGGGGCCTGGAAAGTGGTAATAAACGTATTCAGGTTGTCAAAAATGGTTTTCAATTCTGATTTAATGATTTGTATTTCTCTGATCGCCATCTTTTCAGGCATGCGTCCAAAATCGGAAATCTTTGCAAAACGCGGATGAATGTACAAGCTGAATATTTCATTTTGAATTTCTTTTGCTTGTTGTTTAAGTGCCGAAATGTAAATTTTCAATTTGTCATCGGTCAGTTTTTCAAGGTGTTCTGCTGTTTTATATACCCATTCCATTTCTAATTTCAGGAGCGTCGTTAAATCTTTCTGATCATAGGCGACCGTAACTTTTTTCATTATTTCGTCCTTTTCAGCTTTTAGAACGGGATCGGTTTCGGTATCAGGGTGAAGTATTTTGACAAGGGCAATGTAAATGCTTCGGAGGCTTTTGTTTTTTATCTCTTCTTTTTCTTTTTGTGCATTTTCTCTGGCTTGTTGTTTCTTCGTTTTTTGATGGTTTTGGTGTTGTTTTTGCGATTTGGCCTGCTCAAACTGATTTTTCATTTTCTCCTGCATTCGGGCGAAACTTTCCGGACTGCCGTCAAGGTCATCTGTGTCAACATCTATCCCAAACATTTGGCTCATAAAATGGGCAAACTCCTCGTTAAACTCCACGTTTTGTTGAGCAACTTCTTCTTCTTCTTTAAATGGCACTTTTGACCATTTGTCGTAAAATGCTTCCTGTTCAGGAGTAGGTTCTATATCCATGAAAGCTTCATCACACAAATCTATAATTGTCTGCCCGATTGCATTCGATTGTTTTTTTGTAAACTTATTAAGTTCAGTCGTCTTTGCAAGAGCTATAGCAAGTTTTATCCTCGAATGAGCCACTTTCTTCTCGAGCGGAGCAATGGCTTTGTGGTGTACTTCCAACAATTTTGAGAGTTTCTCATTTTCTGTGATTTTTTCATTCTCAAGTGTTTCAATTTTTCTGGTGAGGCTATTGAACAGCTTTTGATTCTTAGTCAACGGTATTGCTCCGCTGGTATTGATTTTCAATCCTTTTTCTTTCTTCTCCTGAAAGTCGTCGCCAAATAAAGTTGTTTGCATATTTTATGATATTTGATTGAATGATAGAATGATTTAGCTGTTCAGAGTAGCCAGCTGCGAGTTTTGACAGATAACGGCTAACTTCTTCGGCTTGAATCTCTAATTATCAATTCCGTATGTAAAACGATAGTTTGGTAAGTTATTTCCTTGTTTTCTATTTTTCGGATAATCAATTCAGCTGCTTTTTGTCCCATTTCAAAACCGGGCTGTGCGATGGTTGATATAGATGGTGAAACCACTTTGGAGAAGGGTTCATTGCTAAATCCAACAATACCAAGATCCTGAGGAATCCTGATTCCCTTGTCGCGAAGATAAATCATTACACTTAATGCAGTTGTGTCGTTTCCGCAGAAAATAGCATCCGGAGGATTTTGCAGACTCATCAGTTGCTGTGCGGCAGTGACTCCTTCTTCACTGGTTAGGGTGTTGATAATAATTAAGGATTCGTCATAATTAAGTCCATTTTTCCGGAGTGCTTCGATATATCCATTTTTCCGGTCAAAGTAAGTCATTAGATTTTGTGGCCCGGCCAAATGACCAATTCGTTGATAACCCTGATCAATCAAATGTTGAGTTACCTTAAACCCTCCGGCAAAATCGTCAACAACAATTTTATCAGTTTCAATTTCGGGCACAACACGGTCGAAAAAGACCAGAGGAATATTTTTTTTCCGGAAGAGTTTTAAATGCTCGAAAGTATCTGTTTGCATCGAAATGGAAATAATCAGTCCATCGACACGGTTCGAAAACATGGAATGCACAATACTAATTTCTTTTTCGGCAAGGTCGTTTGACTGAGAAATAACCACATTGTATCCTGCATTGAAAGCCACATCCTCGACCCCGCTGATAACCGACGAAAAGAAGTGTCTGTTGATCAGGGGTACAACAATTCCGATCGTATTCGACTTTTTATTCCGAAGGTTTGAGGCCAGCGTATTCGGGCGATACCCCAGAGAATCGGCTACAGCTTTAATTTTCTCCTTTGTTTTCAGGCTAATTCGTGGATTGTCATTCAATGCACGTGAGACGGTAGAAGCAGAGATTTTCAATTCCCTGGCAATATCATGAATGGTTGGTTCTGAGCTTTTGTTCATATCAATTCTGTAAGTTATGCAAAGATGCGAATAATTTCTTTTTCAGCTATAAGTTTTTAAATAAAGATGCAATCGATTGCACATTTCTGAATTACTTCTTATCTTTGTTTTCTATTAAAATATAGTGCATGAAAAGAATAACCTTTATTGTATCCATCGTATTGACTCTTGGTGCTTGCTCATCAGGAAATAAGAATGAGCAAAAAGATAAGCTGATCAGTCAAGTCTCATCTCAACTCGATTACCTGGTTACCAATTCGGTTAACGACAGTTTGGTTCCACGTTCGTTTGAAGCGGGCAAATATACATTGGTAAGTAAAAATGACTGGTGTTGTGGATTTCCATCCGGAAGTTACTGGTACATGTTTGAATTAACCGGTGATCAGAAATGGGAGAAAATTGCCACCGAAAATACAGTAAAACTCGAAGGTGTTCAATACCGGACGAATACGCATGATCTGGGATTTATGGTCTTTTGCAGTTATGGAAACGCTTACCGGATTACCAAAAATGAAGATTATAAAAAGGTTGTCATTGAGGCTTCTGAATCATTGATAACTAGATTTGATACTACAATCGGAAGTATCAAATCATGGGATTGGGCAAAACAATGGCAGTTCCCGGTAATTATCGACAATATGATGAACCTTGAGATGTTGTTCTGGGCATCGAAAGAGACGGGCGACCCCAAATACAGTGAGATTGCCATTGCACATGCCAACACCACACTTGCCAATCATTTTCGGGAAAATATGAGTTCCTATCATGTGGTTAATTATGACACAATTACCGGCAATCCAATTGCCAAAATTACTAATCAGGGTTTGAGCGATAATTCCTCATGGGCCAGAGGGCAGGCATGGGGCTTGTACGGTTTTGCCGTATGTTACCGCGAAACAGGTGATGCTAAATATCTTGTTGCTGCTAAAAAAATTGCAGCATACATTCAGAAAAACCTTCCGGAAGATTTTGTCCCCTATTGGGATTACAATGATCCGGCCATTCCTGACACTTACCGTGATGCATCGGCCGCAGCGATTACAGCTTCAGCACTGTACATATTGAGCTCAATTACCGACGAAGGCAAGGTCGAATATTTAGAATTGGCTGATCAGATTCTTTCCAGTTTAAGTTCTCCGGAATATCTGGCAGAATATGGAACGAATGGCGGATTTCTTCTGAAACATTGTGTCGGCAATATGCCTAAACTGTCGGAAGTGGACACGCCGCTTAATTATGCTGATTATTACTATCTGGAAGCATTAAAATACAAATACACTCATTAAAATTATATATTATGACAGTTATTTATGAAGAACGCTTTGCTTCGCATCCAACGGATGTGAAAAAGTATGATACCACACAATTACGTGAAAATTTCCTGATCGAAAAAGTAATGGAAGACGATAAGATTCGTCTGGTTTATTCGCATTACGACCGTTTTATTTCAGGTGGCGCCGTACCCGCAAAAGGTCCGCTGGAACTTACAGCAATCGATCCGATGAAAGCTCCTTATTTTTGCGAACGTCGCGAATTGGGAATTATCAATGTTGGAGCCAAAGGAATGGTAATCGTAGACGGAACAGAGTATCCTCTCGATTTTAAAGAAGCTTTGTATGTAGGAAAAGGTGCTAAACAGGTAATCTTTAAATCTGAAAATTCAGCTTCACCAACCCGCTTTTACCTGAATTCAACTCCTGCTCACAAGGAACTTCCTACGCGCCACATTACTATGAAAGATGCCAATGTGTTGCAAATGGGATCGCAGGAAACATCAAACGAACGACAAATTAATCAGTTGCTGGTTAGTAAAGTGGTTGAAACCTGCCAGCTTCAGATGGGAATGACAGAACTGCGTCCGGGAAGTGTTTGGAATACGATGCCAGCCCACACCCACAGCCGTAGAATGGAAGTTTATTTTTACTTTAAGGTTCCTGAAGGTCAGGCTGTTTGTCATTTTATGGGTCAGCCACAGGAAACCCGCCACATCTGGATGACTAATGAGCAAGCGGTGATCTCGCCAAACTGGTCAATTCATTCTGCCGCCGGAACTGCGAACTATATATTTATTTGGGGAATGGCCGGCGAAAACATGGATTACACTGATATGGATATTGTCCAGCCCAATGAGTTGAAATAATTCTTTTATGAACCGACGGAATGTTTTCAAATATCTTTCGCTGTTAGGGCTTGCTCCGCTGGCCAATAATCTTTCAGCGGCTTCAGTAATCAATACTCCTGAAATTCCGGACCGAAAGTACTGGCTGAACGTCATGATACGTATTGCTACTCCCTTGCTCGAATCATTAAGCAAAGGTGAACTCCGGAAAAATATGCCGGTTGAATGCAAACCGGGAAGGGAGCTTGACCGTAGAAAGGTTACTTATCTGGAAGCTTTTGGACGGCTGATGGCCGGTATGGCTCCCTGGCTTGAGCTGGGTGTCAATGAAACAGATGAAGGACAAGTCCGGAAAGAATTCATCCTGCTTGCTCAAAAAAGCATGAAAATGGCAGTTGATCCGCAGTCTCCTTATTTTATGAATTTCACGGAAGGTGGACAACCTTTGGTCGATGCCGCTTTTCTGGCACATGCCATTTTGCGTGCTCCCAATGTACTGTGGGCCCAATTGGACAATGAAACCAAACAGCAATTGGTAATAGCCATGAAAAGTACCCACACCATCACTCCGGGATACAGCAACTGGCTTTTATTTAGTGCGATGGTTGAAGCCTTTTTGCTTTTTGCCGGCGAACAGCACGATGAATTGCGGATGGATCTGACCATTCGAAAACACATGGAATGGTACAAGGGTGATGGAATGTATGGTGATGGTCCTGATTTTCACTGGGATTATTACAACAGTTATGTGATTCAGCCCATGTTGGCCGATGTATTGCAGGAATTGATGAAACATGGCAACAAGTATGAGAAGACCTTCGAGACAGTTCTTCTGCGTGCCCGGCGATATGCTGAAATTCAGGAACGCTTGATTTCTCCGGAAGGAACTTTTCCTGCAATCGGGCGGTCTTTGCCATACCGATTTGGGGCTTTCCAGCTTTTGGCGCAAATGGCACTTCAGCATCAGTTACCGGATGATTTGAACCCTGCCCAGGTTCGCTCAGCGCTTTCGGCAGTTATTCAGCGAATGATTGAAGCTCCAGGTACTTTCGACTCAAAGGGATGGTTAACTATTGGTTTTTATGGCCATCAACCCAATATTGCAGAACCCTATATTTCAACCGGAAGTTTATACCTCTGCTCTGTCGGATTATTGCCACTCGGGTTGCCGGCAGATGACCCGTTTTGGGCTGATGCTCCGCAGGACTGGACGGCCAAAAAAATATGGAGCGGTCAGGATTTTCCGGCAGATCACGCGATTAATGAATAGTAAAAAATAATAAATACTTATAAAATTGACGAATATGAATGAGTTATTTGATTTAACTGGAAAAGTTGCCCTGATCACCGGGGGAACTCATGGCATCGGAATGGCCATTGGGAAAGTGCTCGGACAGGCAGGCGCTAAAATTTGTGTGAACGATTTGAATCAGGGGAAACTGGATGCCTGTAAAGCTGAATACAAAGCTGTTGGGATCGATGTATTTACCGTTGTTTTTAATGTAACCGACGAAGCTGACGTTGACAAAGGAATTTCGATCATCGAAAAAGAAGTCGGTACAATTGATATTTTGGTAAACAATGCCGGAATCATTAAACGCATACCAATTTTGGATATGCCGATTGCTGATTTTAAACAGGTCATTGATGTTGATTTGGTGGCTCCTTTGATCGTCGCCAAACGTGTTGCTCCGGCTATGATCGCCAAACGCAGCGGTAAAATCATCAACATGTGTTCGATGATGAGCGTTTACGGTCGTAACTCGGTGTCAGCTTATGCTGCAGCAAAAGGTGGGTTAAAACTGTTAACCGCCAACATGTGCTGCGAATGGGCAAAATACAATCTTCAGATCAATGGAATTGGACCAGGTTATATCGCTACTTCGCAAACTGCTGATATCCGGCTGAATGGACATCCTTTTAATGATCTGGTCATGACCCGCACTCCTGCCGGCCGTTGGGGCGAACCCGAAGATGTGGGTAACGCAGCCATGTTCCTTGCTTCAAAAGCCAGCAATTTTGTAAACGGACATATCCTTTATGTCGACGGTGGTATCCTGGCCAATTTTGGCTATGTGAAAGGTGAAAATGATCTCCCGGAATGAAAAATATAATAGTTATAAGTGCGGTGCTCCTGATCGGGTTCACTTCATGTACAAAAAAGAATTCGCTTGTATTGACCAATCCTCTGGCAGTTGACCGTCCTGATGAAACCATTATTCTGAAACGGGCTGATGTGGAAGCTAAAGTTGGACTTGTTCCTGAAGGTTTTGCACCTGTACTGAAATTAAACGGACAAAATGTTCCTTCGCAGGCCGATGATCTGGATGCTGATGGCAATTGGGACGAACTGGCATTTACTATTGATTTCAAGGCTTCGGAAACGATTACACTTGATCTTCAAAATGTGGATGTTGCGCAATATCCTGAATTTGAGAAACGCACCAATGTACGTCTGGGCATTGAGCAACCGGATCACAGTTACCTTGAAGTGGATGAATATATGGCACCTTCCTGCAAGGATAGCTTTAAAATCATTGCGCAGGGCGAAAGTGTAAGCTGGGAAAACGATAAAATGGGTTTTCGCAATTATTTTGATTGCCGAAATGTGAAAGACTTGTTTGGTAAATTAAAACCGGGATTAATCATTGATAAAATCCATACTCCGGAAATATCCGATTACCATGTGCTTTCAGATTGGGGAATGGATATTCTTCACTGCGGAAGTTCGACCGGATCAGGTGGTTTGGCCATGCTGGAAGCTGACTCGCTATATCGGCTGGGCTCAACGGATACTTATGAGTATAGAAAGATCACTGAAGGTCCGGTTCGGTCGGTATTTGATCTGATTTATACCGGATGGAATGTTGCAGGTGAAAACTTGTCTGCTATTGAACGGATCTCAATTTATCCGGGTAAATATTGGTTTCAGTCAGATGTAACTGTTTCCGGATTTTCAGGAGAAAAACAGTTGGTTACTGGTATTGTTACCAGTTTACTGAAAAATGAACCGATTGATTTTGAGGCCAATTCTGATTACCGTTCAATTGCCACGCATGATTTACAGTCGTTAAATAACGACGAATTGGGTATGGCTGTTATGTTGAAGAAAGATGAAGTAACAAAAGTTGCAAGAACTACCGATATCGATTTTTACAAACTCGGATACAAAACAGTTGATGAAAAACAGTTCAGTAATGTTATTTCGCAGACTTATTATGTGGCTCAGAAAATTAATGCTGATGCACCTGCTCGTCATTATTTCTTTGCTGTCTGGGGACTTGAAAACGCAAAATGGAAAAACGCCGATAATTTCATGGCCTATATTTCTTCGGAAGCTGATTTTTTTAGTCATCCGATTGTTATCAAAGAATAATTATTGTATTAGAATTATCCCAAGGGGTAAAAATCAGGAAATAAATAGCCTGATTTTTACCCCTTGTTTTTTTGCAAAAAAGAGGATGGAAATTTTGGATGTGAAATATTTTGCTGCTGTCCCAGTATTTGATCCCAATTAAAGTAGTCAGTTTAATAGACTATATTCTTATATTAAATATCAATCAATGAGTACTATAGTATCCCATTTGCAATGCAATTTAGATTGTGAAATGACTATTAAAAATCTACTAGTCAGGAAAATATATTCTTTAACACATATTAACATTTCCTAATCTCAATATTTTTACCCTAACTTAGTATCGTTAGTTTAATCACACAAGACTTAAAATTAACGCGCGTAAACACAAACAAGATTGAAAAACTGGTTATTTTTAATGATTAGGCTTTTTACATTATTTTATTACCACCTTATGTAATTGGTCTCTTCTCTTCCCAAAAAAAAATCAGGCTATTTCGGCTATAATTTTATGTTTTAATGTTTGCATTTGATGTACGGTGACTCTAAACGGAGTTGTCATGAACAAGAAATAAACCTGATTATTCATATAAACTAACTGCCTATGTAAGTTTTTGAAGTTAAGGATCCCTAAAATCTTGTATTCGACTCTCTTTAATCAAGTTATTACTAATCATGTAATTGTTACAAACTAAACATTAGAAATTTATGAAAAAAAGTAAATTGAAAGGTGTCTGGAAAATCGCTGCATTGTTGCTTTTTTCCTGCTTTTATGCTCTTACCACTTTCGCACAACAAAAATCCTTATCTGGCACCGTTTTGGGTGAAGATGGAACCCCGATTCCCGGGGTAACTGTTGTTGTACAAGGAACTACCGTTGGTTCCATTACTGATGTGGATGGAAAGTTTACATTCTTAGTTCCTGCTGATGCTGAAGTTCTCACTGTTTCATACATCGGGATGAAAACTCAGGATATTACAATTGGAAATCAAACCAATTTTAAAATTACTTTGTTGGCTGATGTGCTTGGTATTGATGAAGTAGTTGTTGTTGGTTATGGTACTCAACAAAAAAAGACGCTGACAGGGGCAGTTTCCACAGTCGACGAATCTGAATTACGTTCAGTTCCTGCTGCAAGTGCTGCAGCTAAACTACAGGGACGCGTATCTGGTGTAACCATCACGAATGACAATACTCCCGGAGGTGAATCAATGGTGCGTATTCGTGGAATTGGTTCTGTCAATAATAACGATCCGTTATACATTATTGATGGTGTACCAACAACAGGTGGATTGAGCAAGATTAATCCAAATGACATTGAATCCATATCTGTTTTGAAAGATGCTTCTTCTTCTGCAATTTATGGAGTTCGTGCTGCGAATGGTGTTATACTTATAACAACCAAACGGGGTAAATCCGGAAAAGCAAAACTGAGATTTGATGCCAGATTTGGTATTCAGGCACCGGGTAAAAGTCTTGAACTTCTTAATACTCAGGAGTATGGCGATTTGTTATGGCTTGAAAGCAAAAATCTTGGATTAAAACAAGGTGATAATGGTTGGGGTAATTCTCAATATGGTTATGGAGCATCACCTGTAATTCCGGATTATATTATTCCTGAAGGGAAAATGGCCGGAGAGGTTGACGAAAGTACTTACAGCTATCCAAGTCCTTATAATGGAATTACAAAAGCGAGTAAAGCTGGAACAAATTGGTACGATGAAATACTTGATCCTGCCCCAATTCAGGAATATAACCTTTCGGTTACCGGTGGTACCGACAAAGGTGGCTATGCCTTTTCAGGTGGCTATATGAACCAGAAAGGTATTGTAAGCAATACTGGATTCGAACGTTATTCAATTCGTTCCAATGCTGATACAAAAATCACAAACTGGCTGGAAGTAGGAGAAAGTCTTGGTGTTTCGTATTCTGATCGTACAGGTCAGGGAACAAACAACGATGAAGGAAATGCTATTTCACAAGCATATCGCATGCAGCCAATTATCCCGGTTTACGATATTATGGGAAATTTTGCCGGAACACAGGCTAAAACAACCGGTAATGGTGCGAATCCAGTTGCAATTCTTGACCGTGATAAAGATGATTATAACAGGGATTTACGCGTGTTGACAAATGCTTATGTTCAAGTTAATCTAACACCTGATCTTTCTGTCAAATCACTATTGGGTGCTGATTATACAAGTACAAGGCGTCAGGATCGGACTATAACTAATCCTGAGTTTTCAGAAGCGATTCCTGCAGATAAGTTAATTCAGTATTATTATGGTACGTTCCAGTATAACTGGATTAATACTTTGAATTATAAGAAGACTTTCAATGATAAACACAATTTTAATTTCCTTTTAGGTAGTGAAGCTGTAAAATGGAATTATGATTTGTTTCAGGCAGGTCGGTCAACTTTTGCCAGTACCGATTTGGATTATATGGTACTTGATGCTGGTGAAAAAGATCAGACTGCTAATGGTTCATTCGACGAATGGTCAACATTCTCCTATTTTGGCCGTATTAATTACAACTACATGGGTAAATATTTAGCTGAAGTTGTGCTGCGTCGTGATGCATCTTCCCGTTTCTCCGAAGATAACCGTTGGGGAACTTTCCCAGCTTTCTCATTGGGTTGGAGACTTTCAGAAGAAGCATTTATGAGTGATGTAAAATGGCTGGATAACCTCAAAGTTCGTTTCGGTTGGGGTAAAAACGGAAATGATAATGTTGGCGGATATTACAATGCATTTACTACCTACCGGGTATATAATGGTGAATCTTATTATAGTCTTACTGGTTCTAATTCTTCAACTGAGGCAGGTATCCACAAATATAAACTGGGTAATCCTGATGGTAAATGGGAAGCCAGTGTTACAACTAATCTGGGAATTGATGCGACCATTTTTAACAAACTGGAAGTAAATCTGGATATTTACAAACGGGTTACTACTGACATGCTTTATAATCAAAGTCTTCCGTATACTTATGGCCGATTGCAATTGCCTGCAGTAAATATCGGTGAAATGAAAAATAATGGTTTCGATTTAATGCTTTCCTACAATGAAAAAATTGGAAGAGACCTTCATCTGAATGTTAGAGCCAATGTTTCACATTATAAAAATGAAATTGTTAAACTGAACAGTAATCCAAATGAGATTTTATATGGTCCGGAGCTTAGACAAAATGTCTATACTGCCAGTATGACCGGCGAACCCATTTCTTCATTCTACGGGTATGTAGTGGAAGGTTATTTTACCCCGGATATGTTTGACAAAATTGATAAATACGATGAGGTAGGGAACGTCGACGGTTTTAAATACCAGTTAAAAGATGGAGCTCATGCACCATACAATACGAAGGTTGTTACCGGAGACACTTATAGTATCCCAGGGGCGTTTATGTACAAGGATATAAACAAAGATGGTCAGATTACAGCTGAAGATCGCCAGGTAATTGGAAGTCCACACCCGGATTTTACTTATGGAATTAATATCAATCTGGAATACAAGAATTGGGATTTAACCATGTTCTTCCAGGGATCTCAAGGGAATGATGTAATTAATTACGTTAATCGTTGGATCATGTTCAATAACTTCTCAGGAAACCGTGGAACAGCACGTTTGTATGAATCATGGACAGAAGAACGTTATGCTTCAGGTGCAAAAATTACACAACCAATTGCTATTCGCGATGATGCCGTTATGCAAAAAAATTCCAGTTTCTTTATTGAAGATGGCTCATACCTCCGGATGAAAGATTTACAAATCGGATATAATCTTCCCAATTCTGTTCTTGGTAAGGCCGGTATTGAGAGTCTGAGATTATATATACAGGCAACAAATTTATTCACTATAACCAAATACAGTGGATTAGATCCTGAACTTTCTAATCCGGATGACAATCCAGACCGCTTAATGGGAGTGGATGAGGGTATTTATCCAACTTCTCAGATCTTTACATTTGGTATTAATCTGAATTTTTAATCATTTAAATTGAAACACATATGAAAAAGATAATATTTTTATCATTTATATTTCTTGTCGGATTATTTTATTCCTGCAAAAATGACTGGTATGAAATAAAACCTAAAGGACAAGGTTCTCCGGCAACATTGACAACAAAAACCGGGATCAACTATCTGTTAACAGGTACTTATGCTGTGGTTGACGGAACCCATCTGGGTACCGATGGTGCTGTTTGGGCGAGTTCTGTTTCTAACTGGGTGTGGGGAAGTGTTGCCTCGGATGATGCCTATAAAGGATCAGACTATGGTGATCAGGCTACTATTAATCCGGTTGAAGGTTTCTATGCTGATGCGGATAATGGTTATGTTGCCAATCACTGGCAAGGATTATACGATGGTGTTGTACGCGCCAATGATGTACTTCGCTATCTTCCGGATACGAAAGATCTGAGCGATGCTGAAAAAACACTAGCTGAAGCTCAGGCTAAGTTTTTAAGGGCCCACTTCTATGTAGAACTAACTTTGATTCACGGGAAAGTTCCTTACATCGATGAAAATACTGAAACTCCCAAAACGGTTGCCAACGATCATATGTTGTGGCCCGAAATAGAAGCTGATATGAAATTTGCTGCCGAGAACCTGCCTGAGTCATGGGGTGGCGATGTTGGCCGTGCAAGCAGATGGGCTGCAAAAACTTATCTTTCTCGTATTTATTTGCTACAAGGCAAATATTCCGATGCAAAACCGGTCTTGGACGATGTTTACACCAATGGTCCTTTTGAATTGATGGACAGTTATGAACAAAACTATATGATTGCATATAATAATAACAAGGAGTCCATTTTTGAAATTCAATATGCTGCGAATGATGGAGCGGATGGATCACCAAATGCAGGCTGGGGCGACTCTTTGAATTTTCCTCACGGCGTTGCCGGGATGGGTACTTGCTGCGGATTTTTCCAGCCAACACATAGCTTGGTTAGTGCTTACCGTGTTGGTGCTGATGGATTGCCCATGTTGAATGACACCTATACTGCTGATGACATGTTGCCTTATGATCCGGATATTACTGATGCTACAGTTATTAAATACGATGGTAACGTTGATCCACGACTGGATCATACTGTTGGTCGTCCGGGAATTCCATTTTTGGATTGGGGTGTTCAGGTTGGTATCGGTTGGGTTCGTGATGCGACTAACGGCGGACCTTACCTGTATAAGAAGAATATGTTCAAAAAAGCAGAAAAAGGTCTTGCCACAACAACTGGCTGGGCAACAGGAGTTAATCCAAATAACTTCCGTAAATTTCGCCTGGCTCATGTTATTCTTTGGTTGGCTGAATGTGAAGCACAGATTGGTACTCTGGCTCGTGCAACCAGTTTAGTGAATGAAATTCGTAACCGTGCTAAGAATTCTAATGTAGTTCTGTTAGACGATGGAACTCCGGCTGCTAATTATCTGGTAGAACCTTATCCTGCAACATTTGCATCCAAAGAAATAGCGATGAAAGCGATTCAGGAAGAAGACAGGCTCGAATTTGCGATGGAAGGGATGCGTTTCTTTGACCTGGTGCGCTGGGGTATAGCTGGCAGTGTAATGAATAATTATCTGCAAGTGGAGGGTACCAAGATGGCACATTTGTCCGGTAAAGTTTTTACTCCGGGGAAGCATGAAAAATGGCCAATTCCACAAACACAAAGAGATCTTTCTGTTGATGATTCCGGAACAAGTGTATTAATACAAACTGATGGATATGAATAAATAGAATTTAAATAGAAAGAGTTGTCAGTTTTGGTAACTCTTTTTATTTAAACAAAGTTATTTCCCGATTAAAAATTACTTTTAAAAAGAATCTTATACTGAAAATTAGTCATGAAGATTCTGCCTTGAAATTTATGCTTCAAACTTTTCGGTATGAAAAAAAGTGTTTTTATAAAATATCTCTTCCCATTATTGATGATTATCGGATTGCTCTCTGGTTGTGATGGACTAAAATCGAAGATCAGTGAAACTAAAATTCTGGAGATAACGGAGAGTGTTGAAGACGATGTTGTTTATGAGATGGGAACAATTAAAGCTGGTGATAAAACGATATTGGAGCTTAAGTTGAAAAACACCTTAGAAAAGCCTGTTGTTATAAACGATGTAATCCGATTTTGTGGTTGCACGATTCCCGAATTTGAAACTGCACCTATTCTTCCTCAAAAATTTTCCATAGTAAAAATTACATTTGTTGCCGATCATTTGGGACTATTCAGTAAATCCATAAAGATCTATTTGGATACCCAGAAAAAACCTGTTCAAATCTTATTTAGAGGTGAAATCGTCAGTAAGTGTAAAGAATAATAACAGTAATCAAACACTTCACCGTCTTCTTTTTAGTCTATGATTACCATTCGGAATCATTGTTGCATTGATTTCAAATTCTGACTTAGTATAAGCTTTTCGTCAGGATTTGTTCTTATTTGTTCGATAATTGGCTTAAAGTTATCCTCCTTTTTTATCTTTATGGCTGAAATGTTAAGAACTCTTTCATGGCACTAAATTATATCTGGATCTTCTTCTTTGTAGTGGCTTTCATTATTGGATTGGTTAAACTCATTTTTTTCGGTGATATGACCATCTTCTCGGAGATGATGAATTCTACTTTCGATATGGCGAAAACCGGATTTGAAATTTCCATCGGATTGACTGGCGTATTAACCCTTTGGATGGGTATTATGAAAATAGGAGAGAAGGGTGGTGTTGTGAAGATTTTCTCGAGGTTAGTTGGCCCGTTCCTCAATAAACTTTTTCCATCGCTCGGGAAGGATCACCCGGCTTATGGTTCAATAATTATGAATATTGCGGCGAATATGCTGAACCTCGATAATGCTGCAACTCCAATGGGCTTAAAGGCGATGAGGGAAATGCAGGAGACCAATCCATCAGACGATACTGCATCGGATGCGCAGATTATGTTTTTGGTGCTGAACGCATCAGGCTTAACCATTATCCCGATCAGTATCATGGTGTACAGGACTCAGCTTGGTGCTGTTAATCCTTCAGATATTTTCATCCCGATTTTACTGGCTACCTTTTTCTCAACACTTGCCGGATTAATGGCTGTTGCCTGGCATCAAAAAATTAATCTTCTGGATAAAACAATTTTAACTTACTTGGGTGGTCTCACTGCATTTATTGCTGCAATAATCTGGTTTTTTTCCGGTTTGGAAAAAGAACAGATTCAATCCATTTCGAGTGTAGCGAGCAGTTTGTTCCTTTTTTTGATCATCATCAGTTTTATTCTTCTTGCATTTATCAGGAAGGTGAATGTATATGATGCCTTTATTGAAGGGGCAAAAGACGGTTTTAAAACGGCCATCATGATCATTCCATACCTTATAGCAATTCTTGTTGCAATTGGCGTTTTCCGCACTTCAGGAGCTATGGAATGGTTTATTTCAGGTGTTAGCTGGGGGTTTCAGCAGATGGGAATTAATACTGATTTTATACCGGCATTGCCCACTGCGCTGATGAAACCTTTGAGCGGTAGTGGTGCCCGGGGTATGATGGTGGATGTGATGACTACTTATGGTGCTGATTCGTTTGTTGGACGTGTTGCCTGCACTATTCAGGGTTCGGCTGATACCACCTTCTATATCCTGGCTGTTTACTTTGGATCTATTGGAATAAAAAATACCCGCTATGCGCTAACATGCGGGTTAATTGCTGATTTTGTGGGTATCGTAGCTTCCATTTCAATGGCGTACCTGTTCTTCCATTAAATCAAGTTTAACGATCAATGTCCTGTCATGAGGCCGATAGTCATTGGTTATCGTTTAGTTGTCATTTGTCGCTGTTCAACCAGTTCGCTTTTACAATGACTATCAATGATGTGTAACAAATGACAATTAATGACTTAGAATTACTGCCGGCAAACCAAATCTGAAACTTTATACCTTGAATATTCACCTGGCCTTTTAATCCATCGCATCGTAAACAATTACCTTTTCCCAAAGGTGCTGGCAATCTTCGATGAATTTGAGATGAATCGGATGGGTTTGGTAGATGACCTGATCTTCCTTACTTCCGAAAAAAGCTATGTACGAATAAGTAAAAGAATCATCAACAACTTCTCGGGGCGATTCTACCGGAGTTCCGATATGGCTTGTTTGAATCAGTGGAACCGTGATTAATCCCTGCAATCCTTTTTCGAATTGCGTTCTTGCTTCAGTATTGTTGGGCTCTTTTAACCAGAAAAATACATGATGAACAAATACATTTTTGATTGCAGTTTCACTGGCTTTTGCTTGTCCTGAAACCGTCATAAAGCCTGTTGCGGCCATCCCGGCAGCAATTTTCATTACAAAGTTTCTTCTGTTTTCCATTTTTAGAATGATTTAACAACTTGTCTGAGTTGAACAAGCCGTGTTAATAGTCCTTCGAGTAAATCAATTTGCAGCATATTGGCACCGTCGGATTTTGCGTTGGCAGGGTCGGGGTGTGTTTCAATGAAAATTCCATCGACACCAACAGCGATTCCGGCACGGGCTATCGTTTCAATTAATTGAGGTTGTCCTCCGGTAACTCCACCCGATTGATTTGGCTGCTGAAGAGAGTGGGTAATATCCAGAATAACCGGACAATTGTTGCTTTGCAATTCCGGAATTCCGCGGTAATCAACAATTAAATCCTGGTATCCGAAAGTTGTACCTCTTTCTGTCAGAAAAACATTATTATTGCCGCTTTCACGAACTTTAGTTACTGCAAATTTCATTGCTTCGGCTGATAAAAACTGACCTTTTTTAATGTTTACAGCTTTGCCGGTTTCAGCTGCAGCAATCAGAATATCGGTCTGGCGGCAAAGGAAAGCCGGAATCTGCAACATATCAACGTATTCGGCTGCCATGGCGGCTTCCTGAGCCGAATGAATATCTGTAACAGTAGGAATATCGAATGTCTCGCTAACCTTTCGAAGTATCTTCAATGCTTTTTCATCGCCGATTCCGGCAAACGAATCGAGCCTTGAACGGTTTGCTTTTCGGTACGATCCTTTGAAAATATAGGGGATTTGTAATCTATTGGTTATTTCAACGATTCGTTCGGCAATTTCGAGCGCCATTTTTTCTCCCTCAATGGCGCATGGACCGGCCAGCAGCAGAAAATTAGAGTTTTCGTATTTTAATTTTGGGATCATCGTCATTTATATTTTAGACGAAGATACTTCATTTTTTACCCAAATTGAATATTGGCAAAGTCAAAGAATTAAAAATATCCTATTGCTTTTATCCGAAAAACAAATTGCAGGTTTTTGTAAATCATCATATTTTCTTAAACGCTTGATATTTAGCCTTGTATGTTCGTGTTCAATTTCACATAATTACAAATCCTGATTTTAAACTTGTTTCTTTGGCCATTCTGAAGAGAAAGGAACATGTGATCGTCAGGAGTGTCAAAATAGGTGTTGTCGTATTTGAAAATTGTTTCATCCCGAGAACATAATAGTCTGTTTGTTTCGCGTTCAGAACAGCTGGTAATTGAGCAATGTGCAGACAAAATTTCTGGTCTGTCCGATTCATCAGTTTCACCTGATCTATATCAGTTAAAGTACTTTATCTAAATGCTCAAAAAAATTCCGGAGTTTATTTATCGGTCTGTTTTGGCTGGGTTAAATGAATTTTCCTTTACTGAAAAACGCATAGTATAATTAAAACTGTTGCCTGATTTATTTTTCGTATCGTTTCCCCCAAAGACTTTTTAACCGTTCGAGTATTTTCAACTCAAGCGGATTGTTTTGCGGAGTATAGAAGCGGTGTTTTTTAACTTCTTTGGGCAGAAAATCCTGTTCAGCAAAATTATTTTTAAACGAATGGGCATATTTGTAATCTTTGCCGTAGCCCAGTTCTTTCATCAGTTTAGTTGGTGCATTTCGTATATGCAATGGCACGGGCAAATCGCCGGTTGATTTGACCAAAGCAAGCGCATCGTCGATTGCAGTATAAGCAGAATTGCTTTTTGCTGAGGTAGCGAGATAAATAGCGCATTGCGAGAGAATAATCCGGGCTTCGGGATACCCAATTTTATGCACCGCATCAAAAGTGCTCTGGGCGATTAACAAGGCATTGGGATTGGCGAGCCCGATATCTTCGGCAGATAAGACCAACATCCGACGGGCAATAAATTTGACATCTTCGCCGCCGTCAATCATCCTGGCCAGCCAGTAAACCGCAGCATCCGGATCGCTTCCCCGCACGCTTTTAATAAAAGCGGATATAATGTCGTAATGCATTTCCCCGTTTTTATCGTAGATGGCCATGTTGTTCTGTAAGCGGTCAATTACGATATCGTTGGTAATGGTGATGGTTTCATTATCGTCGGAGTTTACCACCAATTCCAGCACATTAAGCAATTTCCGGGCATCGCCTCCTGAAAAGCGAAGCAAAGCCTCATCTTCTTCAATCCTGATGTTTTTTGTTTTGAGATATGGATCTTTGGTCAGCGCAAGATCAACAATCTTGAGCAAATCAGCTTTGTCCAGATGTTTCAGTACATAAACCTGGCATCGGGATAAAAGCGGCGAAATAACCTCGAAGGATGGATTTTCGGTTGTAGCACCTATCAGCGTTATAATTCCCTGTTCCACTGCTCCAAGCAACGAATCCTGCTGCGATTTGCTGAACCGGTGAATTTCGTCGATGAACAGAATGGGATTGGGTTGGCTGAAAAATTGATTCCGCTGTGCCTTTTCAATGACATCACGTATGTCTTTTACTCCGGAATTAATGGCACTTAGGGTATAGAACGGACGGTTCAGCGCATTGGCGATAATCTTTGCAAGGGTTGTTTTGCCAACCCCGGGAGGTCCCCAAAGAAGGAACGATGAAATTTTGCCTGATTCTATCATTTTGCGCAAAACAGCTCCTTCTCCAATCAAGTGTTCCTGCCCGATGTAATCGTCTAAAGTAGCCGGGCGCAATCGTTCAGCAAGTGGTTGGTTGGCAAACTGCATAGCTTTAATGGTTTTAATTCAATCGGGCAAAGGTACGGTTAATTGCAATAGCGCTTAATGATATTGTAGGCATCCTGAATGCCCAGTTCACCTGCTTTACTTAAATCCATCGCTCCTCCTTCAATATCATCGAGATAAATTTTAGTTAATCCACGGTTATAATAAGCTTCTGCAAAATCTTTTTCAATTCCAATGGCTTTGTTCAAATCAGACAAAGCCCCTTTATAATCCCTGATTTTGCATTTCACATAGGCCTGATTAAAATAGGCATATGGAAAGTTTGGATTTATTTGCAGACAGGTTGCATAATCATTCAAAACGTCAGTGTAGTCGGTAATCGTTTCAGTAACAGTTTCCGTATTTTGTTTGGGATCTTTTTTGATCGAAACATTTAAAGCATCCGATTTTTGATCGATCAGTTCAATCTCCTCAGTCATTCTCATCCGGCAATTGCCCCTCGAAAAGTAGGTTAGTGCGTTTTTACCGTTCAGGTCAATCGCTTTTTGTAAGTCATTCATCGAATTGGTATAATCATCAATCAGGCAATAGAAAATACCTCTGCTCAAATAATTCTGGCTTTCATTGTTGTTGCTTTTAATCCTTTCGTTGAAGTAAAGTATGTCGTTTTCAAAAACAGCTTTCAGGTCGTCAACCGGTTTATTTGAAATGGTTACAACCGGATTGTAGTTGTTGAAATTATTGATGTTTTCAAGCTCAATGTTATAGTATTGAATTTGTTGGTAATCCGTCGAATTTTTGTCGTACGACGAAAGAAGAAAAATGGGTTGCAGGTCGATCACGATATTCTTGTTTTGAATGCGGCCGTCATCAATAATTTCGTCTTTGGAAGTTGGTAAATTCCGGGCATCGGCCAAAGCCAGTTTGTATCTTCTGCGGTCGCGTTCTTCTTTGGTTTCGTCCTGAGGTTCAGATTTTTTAGCCGGATCATCCTTGTTGACTGATGAACCGCTATTTTGTGTGGTCGCATTTTTATCCTGAGCTGTCTGTGATTGATTCGTAGACTGATTTTGGGCCGTATTTTGTGTTGGAGCCTGATTCTGCTGCGCCGATTGTTTTGCCTTTTGTTTTGCCTGAGCCAGTGCACTGTAATCAACATCTTTCGGATTAAATGCAAACTTAGGATCAAGTCTGGCAGCTACAGCGTAATCTTCTTCCGAACCCGGCAATTTCAGCCTTTCCTTTGCAATTCCGCGGTTCATATAGGCGTTGGCCATTGTTGGATCAAGTTGCAAAGCCAGGTTATAATCCATAATAGCTCCCCTGAAATCTTCAAGCTTTTGTTTGACGATTCCCCGGTTATTGAAGGCATAGGCATTTTTAGAATCAAGTTTAAGGCACTGATCAAAATCGCGTAGAGCCGAAGCATAATCATCCAGTTCAAATCGGGCTAAACCTCTTAATAAATAAGCATTGGCAAAGTGAGGTCTGATCATAATGGCCTGATTCAGATCCTTAATTGCTCCTTTGATGTCCTTCTGCATCAGGCGGGCATTGCTTCGGTTAATCAGGCTGTTGGTGAATTTCGGATTAATCTCAAGTGCTTTGTCATAATCCGCGATAGCTCCGTCAGTATCTTTCATTGAAATTTTAGCAATACCACGGTTATTGTAAATGGTTGCATTATTGGGATCGAGTTCGATGGCACGGTTATAATCAGCAATAGCTTTTGGGTAATCATTCAGTTGTAGATAGGCCAATCCGCGGTTCATAAAAGCATCAGGATAATAAGGTTTAATCTCAATCGCTTTGTCGTAATCCTGAATTGCACCCCTGTAATCTTCCAGCTGATGTTTTCCCACTCCCCTGAAATAATACGGTTCGGGCAAATGTGGTTTAAACCTGATCACTATATTGAAGTTCTCGATTGCACCAACATAATTACCAATCTGAATCCGTGTTTCACCAACACGCATAAACTGATTAATATTCAACTGACCAAAAGTCAGATTTGAAACAAAGATTAGAAGTATGAATATTAGTTTTTTCACTCGAAAACAAATTTAGTTAAAATGAATATCCGGATGCGATCGTGTTACCCGATTTGTGCGGGCGCAATTTAGACATAGCAAAAATAATATTTTAGTCTGAAAGGCTTCATTTTCGCTATTTTTAATTATTTTTTGAAAACATTAACCTGTGCAAACGAATCGCTAAACAGAAAAGAGCAGGATGTCGGTTTATATTTAGCGTAATTGTCTACTCTCAGAAATTAGGCAGAACCATAATCAAAGTATTTTCGGCTTAATTCGAGAAGCTATTTTATTCTATGGGGTTTATTAGGATCACTTCATATAGCTGTGGAGCCATATTAAAACGGTCAATATAAAATCTGTTTTCTGTCCTTAGGCCGGACAGGCCCTTACTTTTCCAATCGATGAAAAGTAAGCAAAAATCTTGTCAAAACGAACCCTCGGCCGGGCGTTTTGACGTCCCTCGCACTCGCTCCGATCAACCGTTGCTTCAAATTTGAAGAATGATGTTTCAATCCAATTCATTCGGGAATTTATGCAATGTTGCTGTTGTTCCGCCTAAGAAGAAAAGTAAAAGCTCGTCCGGCTTACGGGTAGCAATCGTTTTTTGTTTTGTTTTCTCAAACCCTATCTGGCCAGATGTTAGGCAATTCTCCGCTGAAACCCATTTCTGGAAGCTTATTAATTAGTTCCATTTCTGCTGTAGTCAATTCAAAATCGAACAAATTGATATTTTCTTCAATTCTTTTGGGTGATGTAGATTTTGGAATGACAATTACATCGTGTTGAATAATCCATCTCAGACAAACTTGTGAAACCGATTTGTTGTGTTTTTTTGCGATGGCTTCCAACACTTCATTTCCAAATACTTTTCCTCTTGCCAAAGGCGACCATGACTCAATTACTATATTTTGTCCTTTACAATATTCTACTAATTCCTGTTGCCAATAACCCGGATGAAATTCTATTTGATTAATTGACGGAATCACATTGGCTGTTTGAAATAAAGCTTCTAAATGTTCCTGAAAAAAATTGCTTACACCGATAGATTTTATTTTGCCATCAGCTTGTAATTCTTCCATTGCCCGCCAGGTATCCGCATTGGTTTTTTGCCAGTTGTCGTAATTTTTAGCATTTGCAGGCCAGTGTATTAAGTATAAATCAATGTAATCTACATTAAGTCTGTTTAAGGATTTTGCAAATTCTTTTTTAGTTGATTCATAACCTAAACTCTCACGCCATAATTTAGTGGTTATGAAAATTTTATCTCTTAAAACTCCGCTGGCTTTGATTCCTTTTCCAACAGCTTCTTCATTTCCATAAATTGCTGCCGTGTCGATTAGAGAATAGCCATTGGAAATAGCCGATATGACCGATTCAACTCCCTCTTGCTCTTTAGATTTGTAGGTTCCAAATCCTACTACAGGTATCTTATTCCCATTATTTAATACTAATTTTTTCATAATTAAACTGGATTTGTATTGTCAAATGATTGCTAACGTCTTGCCAATTTTTGATTTATTGATGCTAAGCAATAAATATTTGAAAATTACAATATAAAGGACTGAGATACAATGAATGTTGATAAGTTTTGGGTGCGATTAACTTATTGAATGTAGATTTTGTAAAAAAAAATCTTTTGACTAGTTTTCACAAAAAATAGCCATATGTGCGAAAGATGCAACTGGGGGAATACAAACCCTTTAATGATTAAATACCACGACGAAGAATGGGGTGTGCCCTTACACGACGATTTAGTATTATTTGAATTTTTGACTTTGGAAGGAATGCAGGCCGGATTAAGTTGGCAAACCGTTTTAAACAAAAGAGAATCATTTAGACTGGCATTTGATAATTTCAATCCTGAAGTCGTTTCTACTTTCGATGAAAGCAAGGTTAATGAATTAATGAATAATGCAGGCATAATCAGAAATAAAGCAAAGATTCTGGCCTGTATCAATAATGCCCAAAGGTTCATTGAGATACAAGCCGAATATGGGAGTTTCGATAAGTATATCTGGGGTTTTGTTGATTACCAACCAATCGTGAACAGGTTTTCCAGCTTAAAGGAAATACCAGCAAAAACACAATTATCTGATGCGATTTCAGTGGATTTAAAAAAGAAGGGTTTTAAATTTATAGGTTCTACTATAATCTATGCACATCTTCAAGCTACAGGTGTTATTAATGATCATTTAATCAGCTGCTTCAGATATTCTGAGATAGTAAAGAGCTATTAATTTATTTTATATAAATAGAATATATTTACGGATGCAGGCAACCGGTATGGTGAACGATCATTTAGTGCATTGCTTTTGCCATCCCGGGCCTGAAAAATAAAGTTTTGAATTGCTAAAAAACCGAATATGTCCGATAACTATTTACTAAAGCAGCCCACCATCTTAATTGTAGATGATAATCCCATTAATCTGAGAATTTTTGGACATATTCTGATTGAGCAAAATTACCGGATTATTGAAGCCCACGATGGGCAAACTGCGCTTGATTTGTTTGAAACGATTAAACCTGATTTGGTGCTGCTTGATGTAATGATGCCCGAAATTGACGGATTTGAAGTTTGTCGGAGAATTAAATCGGATACTAAAAATTCGAATATTCCGGTTATTTTCCTTTCGGCCCGAAATGATGTTTCAGATATTGTAAAAGGGTTTGAATCGGGTGCGATCGATTATCTGGCTAAGCCTTTCCATAAAGCAGAATTACTGATCAGATTGAAGACGCATCTGGATTTTAAGTTCACACGTGACGAACTGATACGGACTTCCAATCATCTGGTAGAATTGAATGAATTGAAAAACCGCTTATTTTCAATTATCGGTCATGATTTGCGTTCGCCTTTGAGCAATGTGAAAATGACACTCGATTTTATTCTGCAGAAAATTATCGATCCATCCGCAGCCGATTTTGACGAGATTATTCTGGAACTGTCAAAATCAACCGATGAGATGTTCTGCTTGCTCGAAAACCTTTTTGGCTGGGCCCGCTCACAAAGCGGAACCCTGGAAATTGTTCCTGAAAGTTTCAGGATAAACGATGTGGTTGATTCATTGCTCGTTTTTTTTGACGGCAGATTGAAAAAGAAAGAGATAACGGTCGAGAATCAGATTGATTCCTCGGTACATGTCTGGGCCGATTCGTCAATGATAAAGGCCGTTTTGAAAAACCTGATTTCCAACGCGATCAAGTTTTCATACCGGGGTGGGCATATTGTACTTTTTGCCGGTACTTTTGAAGATCAGATTAAAGTGAATGTAATCGATTCCGGAGTTGGAATTGAAACTGAAAGGCACAGCCGGCTATTTAGCGAAACGAAACCATCAAAAACTTTCGGTACTGAAAATGAAGCTGGCAGTGGTATCGGCCTGATGTTGTGCAAGGATTTTATTGGAAAAAATGGTGGAATCATTGAATTTGAAAGTACAAAAGGGCAGGGGAGCCGGTTTAGTTTCACCCTGCCTTGTAAGAGTCTGAATGATTGAGAATATTCCAATCGGTCTGTTAAGTTCCTGAAACAGTCTAAAGGCATGAGATGGGTTGGACTTAAGCTGTATGAGGTGAATCTTTAGTTCCTACTTTCAATACAGGTTTTACAGTGATTCGGAAAACGTCAATAGCATATATGAAATAGGCCATCGGGATTAATAATTCTTTATATTCAGTGACCTCCCATATGCGTTGGAAATTATTGCCATTCGCTAAAAAACAAGCTTGAGTAAGGAGAATTACCAAAAGGACTGATCCGATAATTATTTTGTCATTCTTGCGGGCAGTGAAAATTGAAAAGGAAATCAGTATGACTACCGTTCCCCAAAAGGTCGTTTGAGTAAATATAATATTCCACATATCAAAATTGTACGCGCAGGCAAATGCTCCTGCAAGAGCAATGAAAGGCCGTGGTACGAATACTTCGGTAGAATCATATTTCAGGAGATTTGGAAATATGATTCGGATGTAGGGCAATAAAACCAGAACTAAAAAAGCGGAGAAATAGTATGCATCTTCTACTTTACTGGTTGCAAAGTTGTGCAGATTCATCTCACTTTGCATATTGTTTTTTAATATTTCCGGAGTTTCTATTCCAATGACTCTCTGGAGCCAGGACACTTCTTCCATTCCAATTAAAAAGAAAGTAAACGCGAAGAGTAAGAATATTAACATGGTAAGGGGTTTGACTTGTCTGTTATTTTGTCCTTTCACAAAGGATAAAATAAACAGAATACAACTGAGAATCAGAAAAATAAATGATCCCCATTCAATTATCGAATCCTCTTGTGAACCGGCACTAAAAGCAGAGGGAGTAACGAGAAATATAACCAAAAAAACGAGCGAAACAATAAGTATGGTAATCACTGACCATCGCTCGAAAGTCCATCCATTTTTCTCTGCCAATATTATTTTCTGCTTAGGCCAGGGTGCATTATAAATAAGGGCTGAAAGAGATATGATAACTACCAGGCTTCGAATGATGTATTCTTGTGAGAATATTGGCCATCCTTCGGTAAGAATGCCTATCTGCCAGTAATATTTATCTAATGCTAATACGATTATAAGTCCTGCGATACCAACAAGAATAAAAGTGGCAGAAAGAATTTTGGACGTTTTGTTTTTACCTTTTTCCATAAAAATCACATCAACTGATTAGTAATTTACTTTTATAGTTAATTATGTATCAAGGGTCGAACTTCTAAAACCTAAAGGTAGAAAACATTACGGAATATAGTTCAGAAGTTGTTTTATAATCACGTAACAGAAACCTGATTTTGCCTGATGTTTTGGCTTGCATTTCAGTCTGTTATGTTTTTGTATTCCCGGGTGACAAGCTACCATCTCTGAGTTGAAAGTGTTTGTTTTTTATGGATACAACAAGATCGGTTAATCAAGCCAGACAAATCTCAAAGTTTTACAATTTCGATAGATAATAGTACCCGTTTCTCCATTTGGGCACTGAAATGTCTGATGGTTAAACTTCAGCCTCGAAATATTGTTTTGCTGGTTTCCGATAACAGTGATTGATTTTAAATCATCTACAAGTCCAATTCCCATCGCTTTTAAGAAAGCTTCTTTTAAAGTCCATATTTCCGCAAATCGTTCCGTTAAATTCCCGGTTTGACAATAGTTGGCTTCTTCTTCTGAAAAGGCATATTCAATTAAAGCGGGCAGGTCTTCCCGTCCGCTTAGTTTTTCAATATCAACTCCAATTCTTCCGTTGGTACAAAATCCGAGTAGAAAGGAATGGCTGGAGTGACTTACGTTAAAGAACAAGTTTGAGTCAACCAAAGAAAGTTTTCCAAATCTGCTTTTTACGAATTCAACTTCCATCGGTTCTTTGTTGAGATAGGTCCCCAGAATTAATCGCAGTGTGGCTCTGCATGAAAGCCAGGTGTTTTTTTGTCCTTCACCTCTGAGTTTTTCTGAGTAGATTAGTTCTTCCGGAGTTAAGATTTTTTCTAACGACAGGGAATCAGTGAATGTATGAGTACCGTAAACAATATGCAAAGGATCACCGTTTTTTAATTCAGGAATGTTTTCAGATTTTTCCCAGTTCATGTTTACTTTTTCATGTTGGCTTCTATTTCATCCAACCGGTTATCTAAAATTTCAGCAAAAAGTTTATCGTTTGGTGGAGCAAAAATTCGTGAATGTTCGTCAGGCAGAGTATGAATAACAACTCCTTTTTGCGCAAACGTTGCCCATCCGTAATCTTTCCGGTTTGGAATGTAAAAGGTAACTTTTCCTGCCCTGAAAAGATCAATCTGAATATCAGCCGGCTTGATTTCGTAGTTAACAAGAGCTTCAGTCATTATCATTTCAACATTGTCTGCCACAAACATTTGCTGATTACCTTCAATCTGAATTTTTCGATCTTTTTCTTTTATAATCCCAAGCCTGATCAGCTTGAACATGAGTGAAAACCGTATGCTTTTATATTTATTTCTCAGGAGTTGCCTTTTCCCTGCCATGGGCTCTTTTATCAATAGCCAGGACACATAGAACGGTTTTATGAGTGAAGTCTTTAGTTTGAAAAGTATCCTGCCTGTTGGCGATTGAATGTGTATGGCTTCTGAAGCGACTGAATCAATCATTCCGGTGAAACAGACTTCAGAACCATTGGATACCAGTTTTTTAGCCATATCGTAGGCGATAAATCCTCCAAGAGAGAATCCAAGCAACATATATGGTCCCTCAGGCTGTATCTTTTTTATTTCTTCGATATAGTCGTCTGCCATTTCTTCCAGGCTGTTACTCAATTCCTGGCTTCCATCCAATCCTTTGGCCTGAAAGGCATAAATGGGTCGGTCTTCTTTTAAATGATGGCTAAGTGATTGGTAGAGAAGTACGTTTAATCCTGCGCCGTGTATCAGGAAGAGTGGCGTTTTTTCGCCTGTTGGCCGAATAGTGACAAGGCATTGCCAAAGATCATTCTTTTTGTCCGATGTAAGCAATGGAGCGAATGAACGAACTGTAGAATTTGAAATCAGCGAAGCCAGTGGAATATTTATTCCTTTCAGTCTCTTGATTTCGGACATCAGCTGGACTGCTTTTAGTGAATGTCCACCCAAATCAAAAAAATCGTCGTCAATTCCCATCGATTCAATTCCAAGTGTTTTTTGCCACAGACTGAGAACCAATTCTTCTGTTTCGTTGGTTGGTTTCGCGCTTTCGTTGGTCGATTGGGCCAGTGTTTCCATTGCGGTTTTGATCAAGCTCTTTTTATCGACTTTTCCGTTGCTGGTCAGAGGTATTCCGTCAACCTTGAAAATGAGTTCAGGAACGATGTATGCCGGAAGTTTTTTCTTTAACTCTTCTTTAATGGTCTGAACAGTAGTTCCAACTCCTTTTTCCAAGTAAAACGCATACAGCGATTTTTCTCCGGATGCATTTTCTGAAACCACCACCACACAAGTTTCAATACCATCCACCGAACAGATCTGCTGTTCGATTTCTCCGGGTTCAACGCGGAATCCGCGAATTTTAACCTGAGCATCAACTCGCCCCTGATAATAAATCAGTCCGTCGCTACCAGCGGTTACAAGATCCCCGGTACGATAGCATCGGCAAAGTCCGTTATCAGGAGTCTCAAAATCAATAAATGCCTTGTTTTGTTCAGGTTCCCGGTTCAGGTATCCAAGAGCTAAACTATCTCCTGAAATCAGAAGTTCCCCGGCGATTCCTTCAGGTACAAGTTGACGGTTTGTATCGGCAACATAAAGCTGATATCCTGGTAGAGGCTGACCGATTGGAACCGTTGTTTTGGGCTGATAACCAGCTTTTATTTCGTAGGCGAGGGCAACAACCGTTGTTTCGGTCGGACCGTAAGTATTAAAAAGCCTGTGTTTGGTTTCCCGTTTGTTCCAAAGAGCTATATCGTTTGTAGATACCGCTTCGCCGCCAATAATGACCAGCCGCAAACTCTCCGGAAGCGGTTTGTTCAGGTACACATCCGACTGAATGACCTGACGCCAGAAAGCCGTTGGCAAATCCCAAACCGAAATCTGATGCTGCTGCGAATAACTCAGTAATTCGTCAGCCATCAGCATTTCAGCCGTTCTCAGATAAATGGCAGCTCCCGAGCAAAAAGAGGTGAAAATTTCTTCAATGCTGGCATCAAAAGCAAGGCTGGAAAATTGTAAAACTCTGTCGTCTGCTGTAATCTCATACAAACCCAGTGCTCCTGAAATAAAATTAGCCAACGCTTTGCGCGATATTTTCACACCTTTTGGAATCCCTGTCGATCCGCTGGTGTAGATAATATAGGCCACACTGTCGGCTGAATATTCTGTTTGAGGCCATTTTTTGTCTCCGGAAATTTCAAAATCAGAGACATTGAGTAATGGAATGCTTTCCACCAAATCAAGAACTTCTCCGTCAACCAGAATCAGCGAAACACCGGCATCGGTGCAAAAGAACTGTTTCCGTTCCCAAGGCATTGTCGGGTCGATGGGCAGAAAACTTGCACCGCACCGAAGCGTAGCCATGATCGATACAAAATAGTTGTAATTACGGCCAATTTCCACAGCCACAATCTGACCAGACTGAATGCCCAAACTGATCATTTTAACCGACAAATTCTCAACGTCTTTATCAAAGGTGCTGTATGAATAGTTTTTTCCTGAATCGAAAATAACTGTTTTCTCCGGAAACTCAGCAGATACAGCATTGAAGCGGTTGATGACATCATCAACCATCACCGGTTCACAAATCTTCTGATTGATTGATTCCGTAATCCCGATTGCTTTTTCGGCTGAAACCAGCCCGATTTGATTCACGGTTTGAGCAGGCGATTGAATCAGCTGTTGCAGGAACATTTCAAAACTTTCAACAATTGTATGTATTCCTGAATAGTTTGAATTGACAGGCAGGGAAAAACTTAGTTTATTTTGACCGATGTTGATCAGTACACTTTCTGCATTCAGGTAATTGCTTTCTTCCGAAGCTTTGGACAGAATGATGTCCGGTTTGTCAGAAGCATTGTTTCTTAAGTCAGGGTAGCGAATTCGCGTTGACCGGGAGAATGTTTCAGATTTTTTAATTCTCTTGATGTTTGTGATTATTTTTCCCATTTCATTAACCACCGGATTCGAATCATCGATTGCTCCGTTAAGCGGTACCCAGGTATTAAAAAAACCTTCGAGCTCCTGAATATTTTCCGGAAGTACACTTGAAACAAATCCCAATGTGCCCGCTGATTGATTCGACAAACGCAGGAAAAACAGCAGGAGTGCCGATGACAGAATATCTTCGGTTTTTTGTTCCGGGAATAGTTTTGCCAGTTGATTTAAGATAGCTTCATCCAATTTGGTTTCGGCAACTTTTGAACTCTGTTTACCCATGTTTACTGGCCATGCTAAATATTCAGCGACAGCGAGTTGTTTTTTCCAGAAAGGTTCAAATCTGGCCATGCTCATAAACTGTTTTACGGCTTTGGCTGCTATGGTTTGATTTGGAAGCTGCATTTGACTTCCGATTTCCAAAATGCTTTCTATATTCGCTTTTTCACCATTCTTATCGTAAATTATTTCAGGAAGTACGATTCCAGCCTGACAATAAAATCCTCTTTTCCCATTAAAATCAATTACTTGTCCCGGATTTCCGGATTGATCAAAAACGACTGATGCTTTGGCTGCAATATAGTAATCGTTTGAAATGTAAAGCAATGGAAGTGTAAATTCATTGGGATAATGGCTGCTGAAATTTGTGGCACGAATCAATGCGTCAATTGGTTTAGCATTCATATCGTGGGTAATTAAGCCAAAATAATCAGGACGTGCACCCAGTGGAAAATAAGTCCGGTTTTCCAGATTCTGTGCAACCGGTGATAATCTGTTTTCAACGATCGAAATGATTAATTCTTCAAAACTTTTTAATGCAGCTTCAAAGCATCTTGTATTGAGCGATAGGGCTGTGTCGTTTGGCAGAATAGGTATCCTCTGGCTGGCAACAATATCTCCGGCATCAATTGCATCAACAACTTCATGCCACGAAACACCGTGTTCTTTTTCTCCATTTAGGATAGCCCAGTTGGTTGCAAACATACCGGCATACCGGGAGAGTGGCGCATCGTGGTAGTTGATAGCCATTTTCCGGGCTAATGAGGTGAATGGTTTTTTTAGGATTAAACTGTTGTTGATGCTGAAAATATAATCGACAGGATCAAATACAGAGAGATCGCGCAGATTATTGTATTTGGGGAAACTTTCGGAAGCATTTTCATGGAGTAACCATTCATCGCCTGAAACCAATGCCTGAATAGTAATGCCATGATCTTTCATAATTCCCATACACTTCAGTGGAAGATTGCCTTCTCCGACAACGATACAAGTTATTTTATTCAAAATTTCCATATCCGTTTAATTTCAAATTACCATTCAATAAAAATATCAAAATTATTCCCAACTACCATTTTGCAAATTTGCCAGAGCCTGAATAATTGCCGGAACGTATGGTATATAAGTATATACCTGCCGCCATTTGCGATACATTAACCTGAATATTATGGTTTCCGGAGTTTAACTTTGGTTGTTTCAACTGAAGGATCATTTCTCCGTTTATCGTATAAATACTCAGTACGGTATCTGAATTTAACTCATTCTGAAAGCTGATTTGTAAAAGATCCCTGACCGGATTTTCAAGGAGCCAGTGCTGAGAATCCGGAGTAACTGAATGGATTTCCCCGGATGCTGTGGCCCCGTATTCAAAAGCTCCAATGTCAGACTTTGCTCCAAACGGACGCGATGAACCAGCGAAGTCGAATGGAATATGGATATCAACCTCGGCAGCGTCGATTAGTGGAGAACCTGCAAGCAACTCAAAATCGCCGGCTGATTGCATGTCGGTTGATGTAAATCCTGCTGCGTTTCCGTTCCGGGCTAAATAATTATTCTGAAGAGTGGCTTCTGAAGTTTTATCCTGAAACATGATATAGGAATCCTGCCCTGTAAAACTGGTATTGTCGTTTTCGTAATAATCGAAGTTCCCGGGATTGATAATAACGTTGGCTGAAATCAGGCTGTTTTTGCTTTTAATGCTCGAAAAGCGGATGCCTTCCGATTTCGGATTAATAATATCATTGTGTTGAATGTAAAAGGAAGCGCCGGTCTCAACCGAAACATCTGTTACAAAAATGCCGTGTTTCATCCGGGTTGGATCGGTTGGGAAGAAACTGCGACCGGCATCTAAAATGATGTTGTTAAAAATCCGGTATCCTCCCAGTCCGTGGCTTTCAATCCCGTTTCCTTTTCCCTGACTGATGAAATTATTGTAACAATCGCACTTTGAACCTCCGCCAATGATGATGCCCGACATTTGTGATTCCGTTTCCTCCTGGCTGTCATACAGAACTGTGTTGTTGTAAATCTGACAGTTGTTGGAAGCTGAACTCACCTGAATACCATCCCAACCCGAATATTCGATGATATTGTTGTATATTTTCACCCCGTCGAGCAGGCTCGGCAAAAGAAGTTGATCAATCCCGTCACATTGAACTGTTTGCCCGTAGTATTTGGAGTTCCCGACATACAAGCCTTCGTCGCCGACATTTGCAACATAATTGTCGTGAATGCTTGTATTGTACTGAGTAAAAGTACCTCTGACTGATGTCAGTGTGCAATCGGGATCTGTTTTGGCATAGATGCCGCCAATCATACAATGTTCAACCGAAACATGTTCAATTTCGAAGTCAGAACTCAGTTCGCCAATGCCCATTCCGGCTCCATTGGCGACCCGTTTTATTTGAAACCCATAGGTCTGGTTGTCGTCTCCGGTTCCGGTGAATTTGATATACCGGCAATTCTGAATGGATATGCCGAAATAATGATCGGTATCAATAATAACTTCTCCTCCTGAATTCATCATTACAATCGGTTTCCCGGGTTCACCCTGAAAATTTTTGATTACCAGATATTCGCGGTTTCCGGCAGCGAAAAACAAGGTGTCGCCGGGGTCAACGTCAGCATATGCCTGATCATTTGCGTCCAGATAGATTATTTCAGGAGCGATCAGTAAGCTTGTTTTCTGACCAACAGCCAGTTGAATGCAAGAAAATAAAAACAATAGTATCGTCAGATTTTTAATCATTTCTGAATTATTGATAATTATTTACCACGTTTTGCCCTTTCCCAGTTAACCGATTGTGAACCCTTTATGTAACGTTTGAATCCCAAAAAAACAGATAAATTCATGATGAAAAAGTAATACGGCACAAACAACAGTTTTATGCGGATTGACTTGTTTTCTAAATACCAGCCAAGCAACGCGCTTAAATAGAATAACAACTGAAGCCAAAATAAGATGCTGTAAAATCCGAATTTGAGTATTCCTTCATTCATGGCTAATAATAATCCGGCCGGAATCAGGAATAAAAGAGAGAGTGGAGCCAGTGTCCAGCGCAGAACGCGATGTGAAATATACTGAAACGATAAGGTTCCGTATTTGAAAACATTCAACAGCGAACTAAGCCGGATAACCGATTGAATACCTCCGGCTGAAATCCTGACTTTCCTTTTCAATTCTTCTTTTACATTGGCCGAAGCTGTTTCGATCGCATAGGCTTCAGGGTCGTACTGAATAGTATATCCTTTTTGAGCTACCCGAAGCGAAATGATAAAATCATCGAGTAGGGTATCTTTTTCAACTTCCTGAAAAAGTTCGGTTCGGATGGCAAACAATTCGCCGGCAGCGCCAACAACCGAATAGAGTTCAGCATCCCATTTTTTCAGCATCGATTCGTATTTCCAGTAAAGTCCTTCGCCGGCACCTGCAGCAGCATCTTTTTCTTTGCCGAAAATACGCTTTTCGCCGGAAACACAACCCACTTTAGAATCGCTGAATAGCTTGACAATCCGGCGAATGGATTCTTTTCCAAGCATGGTATTGGCATCGCAGAAGACAACAACGGGAGTAGTTACCAGCTTCATTCCACGGTTCATCGCACCAATTTTCCCGTTTCGCTCCGGAAGGTGATAAACCTCAATATCATCGTGTTGCCGGAGCAGATCCGGAGTCCCGTCATTTGATCCGTCAGTCACCCAAACCTGATGCAGCTTGTTGGGCGGATAATCAAGCTCATGTGTGTTTTCAACCTTTGCTTCAATAAAGTCTTTTTCGTTGTATGCTGCAATAAACAAAGTCACTTCAGGTTCATAATCCGGATCAGGGTTATCTTGTTTTCTCAGTCCCAGCATTCTTCTGACCCGGATGATCGCAAAAAGCAGAATTCCGTAACCTACATACGCGTAGAAAACGATGAAAAGGAAGATCCAGAATAAAATTTCAATCGCTGTCATACCATTTGATTTTAGTAGTTTTTGATTTTTTTTGCATACATGTTGAAATGATCAACTTTACCAAATTCAAACACTGCAATTTCTCTCAATGTATCTTCTATCGGGAATTGTCCGCTGTGTTTTTCTTCAATGATCAGGGTAATATTCGGATAAAACCTGATAAATTCAGCCGCACCCCTGATGGCTTCAGTTTCCATGCCTTCAATGTCGAGTTTAAAGAAGATCGATTCATCCTGTTCAATGCCCAATTCCGGCATGAGGGTATCCAGTTTTCGGATTTCAGCTTTGTTTGTGCCCGTTCTTTTCCCTCTCTGAATTCGGGAAGCACCGGTGTTGAACGGGTCAAAGGTATAATTGGTTTGGTAATCGGCATCGCCCAATCCATAAGGCAGAATTCGTACTGTATTTTGTAAATCGTTTAATCTGAGGTTTTTCATGAGTGTTTTAATGTTGTCAGAAACTGGTTCAACAGCGAAACATCGTTTATCCATCTTCGCCAGTAAAATGCAATAATCGCCGATACACGAGCCAGCGTCAATAAAAACTGAAAAGTCTTTTTTCCGCTTCAGGATAAATTTTTTAACACCCCACTCATACCCCAGATTTGCAAATTGAAAATCGTTGGTGTTATTCCGGCAGAAAAAAACTCCTATGGAAGAGCGGATGATGCGGTCGTTCTTGTGCGAGGTGTTAAATAATACATATTGAACCGAGGTAATAATCGACCTGAAATCCCTGAATTTCAGGTATTGAAAAAAGTATCTTAAATAGGTAATCAGTTGCCTCATGTTCGTTTTTTATTCATGCTGAAAATTTCAGAAAGCAGATATTTCTTTTGTTTAATTTACTCTTTCCCAACTTTCTGTTTTCGGGTTGTATTGTTTGATAATACGGGCAGGATTGCCTACAGCCACCGAATAAGGCGGGATGTTTCTGGTGACAATTGAACCTGCTGCAATTACCGCATGTTTACCGATGGTAACGCCTGCCACCACTACCACATTGGCGCCAATCCATGCTTCATCCTCAATGGTGATTTTTTTCTTTGTTACGGGTTGTTTGTGCGGTACAATGGTGACATCTTCATAACCGTGGTTAAGTCCTGAAAGTACTATGTTTTGAGCAAGCATGACATCATTTCCAATGGTTACGGGGCCGATCAGAACGTTGCTCATGCCAATGCGGGTGCGGTCTCCAATCAAAACATCGCCAACTCCGTTGTTTACCGTACAAAAGTCTTCGATGGTTGAATTATTCCCCAAAACAAAGTTGTTGAATGGCATCACATCCATTCTCGTTCGACGGCAAATGCGTGAATTTTTACCCTTTTTGTGCTTCAGCGGATTCAAAAATAACTTGACCCAGAGCCTTGGCCTTGATTGGTTTTTTGGCATCATAGCATTTAATACCATTTGTTTCAGCTTTGGATTTGCTTTAATTTTTTCGATGATGCTCATTCGCTGGTTTTATATTGTGGTGATTTTGTAGCTTCAACCGCCCTGGAAATTTCGCGGACATTGTTTGTCCAGGTATGTTGCCGGGCAAATTCTTTCCGTTTCAGGCGTATCAGGTCATTGTCTTCCTGAAGTGCCTTTTCGATAAAAGTAACATATTCTTCTTTGTTTTCAGCCAGATAAGTATAATCTGCAAAAACACTCATCGCCTCCGTTTTTGTTGCTACGGTAGGTTTCCCCATGGCCAGATATTCATCGATTTTGCGTGGATAATTGCCAATTGTCACCGGATTCAGCACTTGTGGGTTGATCGCGACATCGAACCGGTTGAGGTAGGACGGGAGTTCATTCCCGTTTTTATTGCCTAAAAAATGCACATTTTTAAGTTGATGGAGTTTGCTGGCTTTAAAGGTGTCGTCTTCAGGACCAACGAGTACGATACTCCAGTCGGGACGGCTTTCGGCAATGTATTCCAGAACCTGAACATCGAGCCGTAACGACAACAACGCGCCGATGTATCCAATAATTGGTTTCGGAATAGTTTCAATATCCGCAGGAACTGTTGTGGCCAGATTGGTGTCGAATAAACTGACATCGCAGCCTTGTCCCACGTAAAACGAATTTGAATTGTGTTTTCGCGCTAAAGCTGCCAGATAGGTTGAGTTGGCAACCACCAGATCAGCTTTCTTCATATGCTGAGCTTCAATTCGGACGCCTTGTTTTTTCCAGTAGTCAACAGCAATTAAATTGTCGCGGGTGTAATAAATATATGTTTCTGGTTTCAGAAGTTCCTTCAGGTAAAAACTCCGGAACATGTCGCTGTCGTTGAAAATGATAAAATTCTTAAAGCCAAGTTGTTCAATGGCCCATGCAATCTGTTTCGCGAATCTCCGGTTGTTTATTTTGTTCAGCCAGTCGAACAAACGTGGAGATCCGATCCAGTTGAGCGATTCAATCAGCGTTGCCGGATAAAGATTCCATAGGTTTGGTGAAATATCAATCAATTGAGGTTTCCCGGTTTTTACAATTGCTGTTCGCTTCCTGATTTTTTCCAAATTCTGATGACGATACATCGAAATCCGGTCCAGCGGAGAGTTTACGTACAGCACCCGATTGTTTTTTGCAAATTCTTCTGCAATATTCTTGCAGTTACTGCCAATCTCAATGTCCCAGGCCTGAATCCCAACTACTACAATATCACGGTTCTCTATCATGGTTTCAGATGTTTTACTTATTCGTTGCCTTTGCAGCAGATCCGATTTCCTGGTAAATTTTCAGCACATTTTCGGCCATTGCCTTCCATGAAAACATCGCGGCTTGTTTCAGTCCAAGTTTTATTTTGTCATTCCGGAGTGTTACTTCGGAGGTTAACCGAATCATTGCCGCTGTAATTTCTTCAGTTTGGTATGGATCGATAATCAATGCAGCATCGCCGGAAATTTCGGGCATCGAAGAAGTGTTTGAAGTAATTACTGGTACTCCGCAACCCATAGCTTCCAGAATCGGGATGCCAAAGCTTTCCCGGAGTGATGGATACAGAAAAACATCGCATTGGCTGTAAATGGCTGGAAGATCAGTATTTACCACGTATCCGGTAAGGTGAATCCGTTTGATTAGCTCCGGATCTCCGATCTCGAAAAGCAATTTTTCAAGCTCTTTTAAATCGTAATCGAGCATCAGAAGTTGTAACTCACTTTGTGTTTGCCTGATAAAATCAGAATACGCTTTTAAAGTACCTTTCGTATTTTTTTTCGGGTCGGTATTTCCAAGGAAAAAGAAAAAGCGATCGGGTAGATGATATTTTTCTTTTACCCGGGCGAGTTCCGCAGTGTCGGTTACCGGTTTAAAATGTTCACCAACGCCATTGTATACGGCTGTTAACCGGTTGTCACCCTTTAGTCCGAAAAATTCACCAATCCGGTTTTTTTCGAAGTTCGAAACCGTAATTATCTTGCAGCTTTTACGCACAACTTTCGGTACAATTAGTTTTCGGTATATGTTCCCGAATTTCTGATAGGGAGTTCCGCTGCCTTGCATGATTTTCAAATAGCTGTGTTCCATGTAAATGATGTCGTGCAAAATGTCGACTATCGGAATGGAAGTAAATATGGGCGCCGTATTTGATGTGCAATGTAAAATGTCGCAACCTTCGCGGGCAGCAGCGTTGGGCAGAGCGATTTGTTCCCACAAAGGATAAAAACCACCATCAAGTTTAACTATTTTAAAGTTTGCTGTTTCCTGAAGAACCTGATCATCTTCGTCGGGTTTAACGAAAATAACATACTGGTTTTTGTGATCAATCAGCTGCAGGTTCCTGATCAGTTCCAAAGCAACCATATCCATGCCGTGTTTCTTTTTGCGGAAAATCCGTTGCCCTTCGATACCTATTTTCATGTGTTTATTTTTTTAATTTAAGTCTCTGAAATTTGCGTATCAACGTATGCTTTTCACTTAAGTTTCCAACGCATGGAACTCCCCAATAATCATACTTCTGTGCGAGAAAGATTTTCTCATGGTCGTTACATCTGTCGTATTTTAGTTGATGAACACTATTTATTCGGTTCACTTGATTCATTTTCAGGATTATCTCCATGTACGGTGTGAATGAATTTTTTATTGGCTCCTTTTAGTTTGAACAAAGATCCAAACATGAGCAAAAAGGCTTTTGGCAGACTGAAAATTGCTTTTAGCGTGCGTAAGCTGTAGTACTGTTTGGGCGTTGAAAGCGCTAACGTTAATCCGGTTACGACAAACAATCCAGTCCAGTCTTGCCATGTTGTTGCAAAATTGTCTTCGATAAATGGTATTGAAAGCCAGTGAATTCCAATGGAAACTGCGCTAAAAAGGAATAAAACACCCAACAGCAAAACTCTTGGAAGGAAGGCTAATTGAAGTACTTTGTCGAAAAAGTCGATGTTTCCTTTGGTAATCAAATGGTTTATTCCGCTTCCCAAATAGTTGGAAAAATAGATAAACTGAGCGGAAAGCCACCTTTTTCGCTGACGTTGAAAATTATCTGATTTTTGGGTTTTTTCATCGTAAACAAGAGCATCTTCCAGGTAACCTATGGTTAGTTTGTTCCGCAAAAGTTTCAATTCCAGTTCCTTGTCAAATCCACCAATGGCTTCAATTCCGGCCATCATATCTTTGAAAAACAAATATTCAAAAGCCATTCCGGAGCCAATAAGTGCCGACGAGAGACCCAAAGCACGATGTCCTTTTCTGAAAATATGATTGTTAATTTCTTCACTGATTGCATCGAGTACAGCGAATGAAGTATCGGTATTTTTCGCAACCCGATGACCCTGTATTACGCGGAATCCCTGATTAAATCCAGTATTTGTTTTGGTGAGAAAATCTTTCGCCATCAGGTTGTCTGCATCCAGAACTACGGCAATTTCGAAATCTTCAGGAATAACCGACATGGTTTTATTCAGCGCTTTTGATTTTGTACTGTTTTCGAAAACTACTTCAACGACACGAATCGGCATTTTCCGGAGTTTTTGCAGTGTCCCGGCGCTGAATGAATCAGCAATGATGATCACTTCGTACAATTCTTTTGGATAATCCTGCTCCAGCGAAACCTGAGCTGTTTGCAGAATGACATTATCTTCCTTATAACCCGGAATTAGTACTGCGATCTTGCGCTGCTTATTTTCTTTTGCTGCCCGTTGCCGAATTGGAAATAATCCAGCTATCGCATAAATCAGATTATACAGAACGGTAATTCCGAGATAACCGGCCAGGATATATTCCAGAATAGGAATGATCAGTCTGAGTATATTCATGGTTTTGTATGGATTAATTGTGGGGTTTTACGAATATTGTTCTTCCGAAGATTCCTGAAATGCCAGCTAAGTCCGCTCCAGTATGAAAAAAAGTGTTTTGTTTCGCCGCGAATCAGATAAAGCAACATGTTTTTAGTTCCGGCAATACCAATCTGATAGATGATGCTGATCCATTTCTGAATACCGGTACTATTTCTTCGGGTAAACAAAATACGGTTTCGAGCCATGTAGTATGTTTTCATTGGGCTGTTTTTTCCGGTCGAAATAGATTCTTTGTGGAAAATGACCGAATTTCCAACGTAATAATTGATGAATCCTTCCTTTCTGATTTTCCACCCCCAATCGAGTTCTTCGTAATATAAAAAATAGATGTCAGGCATCATTCCAACCTTTTCAATAACTTTTCGCGAAACCATCATCGCGGCTCCGTGTCCGAAAGCTGTCACACGGTTTTCGTTATACTGGTTTTCGTCAATTTCCTTGTAGCCAATACTGTGATTCCGTATGGTATAGAGATTAATTTCAGTGTACCCGGCATACTGAATCATTTCAGGAGTATGATGATACCGGATTTTGGGGCTTATCATTCCGGCATCCGGATGCGACTGATAGAACCCAACCAGTGGTTCCAGAAAATCAGCCGGAACTTCAGTATCGTTATTGATGAACAAAAGGTATTCACCCGTCGACTTTTCGATACCCAGATTATTTCCTCCTGCAAAACCGAGGTTTTCTTTGCTTTTCAGTAAGGTGATTTCGGGATATTTATCCTTGATGGAATCCGGAACGTCGTTTGGGGAAGCATTATCGACCACGATAATTTCGGTATTGGGATAAGTTATTTTCCGCAACGATTCAAGCAAGTCGAAGGTGACCGATGATTGATTATAATTTACCGTTATAATCGAAACTGTCGGCAAGGCAGATGTTGTTCCAATCTTCTTCATCAGATACTGTTAGTAAATATTTCGAAACTTATCAGAATCCGTTGCTTCAAATTCAGACTAAAAGTTTTGAATTCTGAGCATTTTGGTCTTCCAGTTCTTTATCGAATTTTTCGGCCATGAATAAAAACGCCATACTCATGTATATAATTATTCCGGTCGGCATTTGCCCCAGCACTCCGTTTCCATAAGAAGCAGCCATGATTCCGAAATAACCGCTTACGAGTGCAATCATCCTGAATTTCAGCCAATCGTTACGGATTTTGAACATCAGAACATAGGAGCTTTTTATCAGGACATAAAAAAGAATAAACAGATGCAGAAGCAAGCCGATTATTCCATTTTCTGCCCAAATGGCAACATACCAGCTATCGGTGGCTGTATTGGCCAGAAATGTATTCGGAGAAAACCGTTTACCCCAGTTTCCAGCAGAGCCCAAACCTCCCCCAAACGGACGGGAAGCCAGATAGGTTTTCAGTTTTCGTTGATTTTCGAACCGGACCTGTAGCGAAGGATCATTCGGATCAAAAGCCGATCGCATTCGTCTGATCTGATAGTTTCCCTGGGCAATGGAGGTGTATTTAAAAAAGACGAAAACCGAAATACCCATTAATGCCCCGAGTATCATGACCTTTATATTTTTTATCAGAATAAAATAGAGTGCGAAACCCATAATCGGAACGGCAATGGCTCCCCGGGTTCCGGAAACCATCATGCCGTAAATTCCAGCTATAGCTACAAGTGTATAAAACAGTTTAAGTTTAAGGTTTTTTACATTCAATGCCAAAATTCCGAAAACGACTGCAGCCTGTCCCTGGGCTGCTCCAAACTGTCCGGCATCGGTATAAAAAGAGAAAACACGCAATTTGCCAAATAACATATGCGTGACTGCTCCTCCTTCGTTTAGCCACTGTTGCTCAAACGGGTCGACCCCAATGTATTGCTGCATCATCCCTTTTAACGTACCCAGAAGTGAAAAAATACCCCATAGCATCAAAATCAGATTCAGATCTTTTTCACGATCTAAAAGGATAAAGGTCAGGGGGATGGTTAGCAACATATATAGCGATACGCCACGCATGGCATAAAACCAGGCTGCACGCGAAACAGCTTCCGGATTAACCAATTGGAAAAGTGTATACCCAAACCAAATGCCTGCCAGTAGAGTGAGATCAGACTTTGCCAAAGACCAATTGACCGGTTGATTAAAGCTCCTGAAGAAAAGGGATAGATAGGTGAGAATAAGTAATCCGTCGATGGTTAATCCCAGTGGCCCGGGAATATATCTGTTGATGCCAAGCATGAAAAAATTTGCAAAGAATACGATGATAAATCCAATGTACGGGGCATTAAAAATTCGGTTCAGAATGATTAATCCCAGAGGCAAAACCATCAGCATAATGGAGATAATCAATCCTCCTTTTGCCATCAGGAAGGCAGATGCCAAAGTAATTAACAGGATTAGCGCTATAAAAAACGGACTTCGAATTCTGCCGGAACCAAAAACAGGATCAAATTTATCCATCTTTCTTTTGTATAAAGTGATGGTAAGCATCAGTATAAAACTGCCATCCATGCCTGATTACCTCAGGAAATTCAAGCTTCATTTCTTTATTCAGGAAATAATAGCCTAAATACATGCCAATGAGCGTGAAAACAACCGTAGCAAGGGCAACGAAGAAAATGGATTTGAATATAAAAACAGCAATTAAATCACCGATTACATTAGCGGTGAGCATTACCAAAACCTTGTATAAATTACTTTTGGGTTTGTTTATACTATCCAGCGCAACGCCTGTGAGTCTATCAATTGGAAGGATAATTCCATAAATACAAAAGATACGGAATACGTTTCCGATCAGGTCGGCAGAATCTTTGTATTCGCTACCTCCCAGAATCCAGATAAACTGGGCCGCAAATACGAATGCCAGAATTAGAAATGGTATAAAAAGAATAGTAATGGCTCCCGAATAGGTATAAAAAATCTTTTTGAACTCCGCGATATCATTCAGCATGCTGGCTTTTGACATTTTTGGAAAAGCAGTTGCTACAAAACTACGCAGCGGAATTTCGAAAAACTCGGTAAATTTCAATGGAATAGCATAAAGTGCAATTCCGGTTGAACCCAAAATCGGGCTTAACCCAATGATAAATGTATCCGCACTTTTTAATAAACTACTGCCCAGGCTGGTTCCCATCGAATATTTACCGTAATGGAATATTTTTAAAGTGGTTTCCCTGGTTGTTCTGAAAATGTCGCTCAATCCATCCCATTTGCGGTAAATACTGACTGCCGACGATAAAATATTTGAGCCAATTTGAGCCATAATAATTTTCTCAATCCCCAGGTGGAAAAAAAAGAAATTCAAGACAAGAAATGCCAGAAAACTGCCCACATTAAAGGTTGTTATGGAGAGTATTTTCTGGAATTTTTGTTCGGCCTGAAGAAAGGAAACTGCATTGTTCCATGGCAGGCTTACTAAAGCCATCAAGGGATACCATTTAAAGAAAAGGGCAAAACCCTGATTGCTGATTGAGTCGGAAAAGAATAGGTTGACAGGCGTTATTATCACAAAACAGATAATGACCATAATTAACCCAATAAAAAAACTGGAGCCTAGAAATTGTCTTTTCCCTTGCTCGTCAGAACCTGAAATATATCGGGTAATTGCAGTTCGGGTTAATCCAAAGCGAAACAAATCGACAGTAGTTCCGATAGCCGTGTAAAGTACAAAGTCGCCAAAATCTGATTTGGACAGGCTTCGGGTTAAAATGATAAAACCCAATAGTCCGAAGACCGAAAAGCTTAGATTTCCGACCAACGACAGGAAATTATTTTCCTTGACTATCTTTTTTATCAGCTGAAGCATCAGGTGATTTTTGCTTTGGAATGAAACTGAAACCGGATAATTTTTTTCAGCAGAATATGGATAGCTGACCTTTGCTTTGGAATTTCGCCAACAAAGGTTTCCATCACTGAAAGATCAACGCCATTTAATGCTACTTCAGGAGTCGTTTGGGTAAGCGATTTTTGAAGAAGGTTGACAGAATTCTGGTCAGCTGGAGTCCATTCGCGGTTTGCCCTGCATGTCAGATAGGCCTGATCAAATCGGTTTAACAGGTTTGTTGGAAAGCTGGTCGATAATAAATCAGGAATTTCAACCAGTACATAATCAAAATTCGAAATATCATTAATGCTTAATCCAGAATCTTTCAGATAATCAGTTGTTTCTGTAAATTTATCGCTGGCTTGAATATTTTTCAGATTATAATCCGTAACGGTTTTATGGATAGCTGATGAGTAATTGACATAAAGAACGCGTTTGCCGTAACTACTCAGTTTCTCCGACAATGCACTTCCGATTGTGGATTTACCTTCTTCTGCCTGAGTACTGAAAAACAAAATTTGTTGTGGTGTTTCCAGATTGGCTTTTTCGGCTGCTTTTTGTTTCACTTTCTGTGCCAGCCAATCAATGGCTCTGGTTTCAACAAAACTCAGGTCAATTGTTCCTTTGGTCAAACGGTGAGCCGGATAGGCTATGGCCACTTTTAATCCGGTCAGCTTTTCGATCCGGCCGGGTGTTTTGATGCTAGAATCAAAATATTCCAACAGAAGGATGACGAAGGCAACCAGGATAAATCCGAATATTCCGGCTGCAAAAACCAGTATTTTACGCTTCGACGGTTCAGGAGTAATTGGAAAATAAGGCGGATCAATAGGTTTGATGTTCGACGATAATTGCAGATCCTGTTGTTTCAGCTTGGCAAGCGAAAGCCCGTGCAGCGAAGAAAGGTATTCCTGTTCAGCAACGTTTATTTCGCGTTCAATACGTTTCAGAGTGGCCCCCAATGGTGCAAACGTATCGTATTCCTTCGCGAAATCCTTGATGCGCTTTTCCAGAACCATGATTCGTGCCTTCGACTCTTCGTAAGTCACCGTGTTTTGAAGCCAGTCAGCTAGAATTTGATCAGAGGTCAGACCGCCTTTTTCATTTTTATACAAAAAAACGGATTGTACGGAGGCATTTAATTCTTCTGTTACTTTTTTTGCCTGAGTCCGAAGTGATTGAAGTTCTTTCGCTTTCGGGCCTGTAGTGTCAGCATATATTTCAAGAAAAGTAATTGCGGAGGAAATTCTTGCCAAATCATTTCGTTTGGCTGTAATCTCTTCATTTTTCAGAATAATTTTCTGGGTATTGGTTAATTTTTCATCCAGCCTTTTTATAATCGATTCAGCCCCTTTAAATGTCATCATTTCAGTTTGATACCGCAATTCCAACTCGGTTTTTTGTTCGGAAATTGATTTGGTCTGCTCATCATAGTTGATGATTTTGTTTTTCTGGTTAAACTTCAGAAGTGAATCTTCCGCTGCTTTCAGCCGGTTGTTCGATTTTTCCAGTTGATCATCAAAATAAGAAAGCACTGCATCAGTCTGATTGGCTTTTATTCCGGAATAGTTTTTAATGATTACAGAAGAAAGTATTTCAAGGGTTGCCCGGCAAATTCCTGGGTCAGTTGATTCATAGGAAATCTTAACCATATCGCTTGAAGCAATCCGGAAGGCGCGAATCTCTGAAATGGCATCGACACTGAAAAACGGATGGCTCAGATTCACCAGTTCGTAAACGAAGTTGGACGCATCCTTATTCATCCTTATATTCAGATTTTTTACTGAATTTTCAAGCGATGTTTTATCAATTAAAGCTTTAACATCATCAGGTACAATTGACTGTAATTCACGGAATGATTCTTCTGAAATGTAATATGGATCGGCCTTTTCGGTCATCATACACCTGGCAAACAAGGTGAGTGATACTTCCTCCATTGTACTCCGGCTGTTAATAATGTTGATCAGATTATCAAAAGCATTGTTTACTGCAAAATAATCGGTTGCCGAATTGTTCTGCGATTCGATGGAATATCCGGAGGCAATACCAGTGTAGATTGTTGTGTCTGAGGAATACTTATTTGCCATATTATTTGTCAGCACAAAAACTAATCCTGCAAGAATGACAGGAATTATGAGTAAAAATAAAATGTTGCGCTGCAGAAGCTTGATAAATTGTACGATGTTCAACTGGTTGGTATTTAAGGGTTAAACTTCACTTCTGTTATTTCCTGCAAAATTTGAAATGAGGTGTTAAATGCTGATTTTGCAGTTTCAAATTCAATCTCTGATTTGGTTTGCATTTCCCTGATTCTTGCGAATTCACTCACGTTAACCTTGTTATTCAGAAACTCCTTTTCAGTCATTTGTAGTTGCAGATTTTGTGACTGTAAATTGTTATTGCTGATTAGTAAGATCTTGTGTTTTAGCATTAAATCGTTGTATTGAATAATGACCAACTTTCGTAATTCTTCCGTTAGCTTCTCTTTCTCCAGTTCGGTTTGCTGAAGAGTTTCCTCTCCGATTTGAATTTGGTGTTTCCGGCTGATTATTTCAGAAATAGGAAGTTTGATCGAAAGCCCGGTAGAATATCTGGTTTGTTTATTTGTTGTCAATACGCTGTTTGCTAACGGATCGGTGGAATCAGGATTGAGTAGCACATTGCCAAACATACCGTATTGGTATGATGATTCAATGCTGATATTTCTAATCCATTCGTTTTTAGTGATTTTTAACCGTAACTGATTAATGTCGATGCTAGCCTGTTGTGATTTCAATATAGGCGAATTAATACAAGCTGAGTCGATTAATGATTCCAATGATGGTATTTTTTTTCTGAAATCTTCATGAGTCCACTCAGCCTCTGATGAATCAGTGGTTTGAGCCACAGAAAGAACTGATATTCCCGAAAATAGAAATACAAATCCCAATTTATAAAGTTGTTTAATTCGCATTTTTTTTACAGTTGTTAACTACACATTTTCCTTCTGAAATACTGCCGGAATAGTACGCAAAATGATCCAGATATCTTTCCAGAATGAAAACCTGCTTTTTGCAATTTCTGAATATATATTGTCCAGACCTTTGCGTTCTTCGGGCGACATTTTGCTCGATTTTCCTCGGGCTTCAACTTGCCAAAGTCCTGTAATACCAGCAGGGCCATGAAATCGTTCGGTCCAGTTGTCGGTGGTTAAAAGTTCAGCTTCATACAGAGGGAGTGGTCGGTTACCAACAATTGACATATCGCCTTTAATCACATTAAATAGCTGAGGCAGTTCATCAATACTTAATTTACGAATGATCTGTCCAACCTGGGTAATTCGCGGATCATTTTCAAATTTCACAAAGGCTATTTGTTGCTTTTCTTTTTTTGCCCGGATATGTTCCGCTTCCTGGATGTTACTGTCGTCGCCAATCAAAGTAGAACTGTTTTCCTGGGGTTTATTGGAAACAGATTGTTCAAGTGGATCGACTTTATCTGAATGAGGAAGCATAGCCTCTTTTTTATACTGGTTCAGGTGGGCAAGTTCTGTCAGCCGTTTATCCGAATTGGCATACATTGAACGAAGCTTGTAGAAGTCGAAAACTTTGTAGCCAGCTCCAACTCTTTTTGAAGTGTAATAAACTTTGCCTTTTGATTCGATCCGAATTGCGATAATAAATAGTAGTAGCAATGGTGAAACGATCAACAATCCGATTGATGCTGATAAAATGTCAAATGTTCGTTTGAAAAATGGTGTTTTATAAGGGATAAATGACTGTGTTTGAGAATTCGTCACATTGTTGGTTAATGGCTTTATCTTTTTTAGCATCAGTATTCTGCTGATCAGAGTTTCGGCTTTGGTTGGTTTAAAGTATACATCATCAATCTTTTTTTGAAGTGCTTTTGCTACTGTTTCCTGATTCTCCTCATCATCAAGTATAATGAAAGGAATTTTTTTTTCGGTATCAAACTGATCAACCCAAAAGTTGTAAAACCCAAATCCATTACCTCCGGGAAGCCTTCTTTCGCAGATAATGGCATCAGGCAGTCCGTTAGTTGATACCCACTGGCTGGCCGAGAATGGATTATCCGCAGTACTGATCTCAACGTTATAATTTTCGAATGAAATGGGGGAAATAAACTCCGGATCGGCTCCGATGTGCAGAATATATAACTTATTCTGATAATTTGTTTCCATTAGTTGAAGGTTTAGCGAAGTAAGATTTTCTCAATACGGATTAACAGTTCTTCAGGATTAAACGGTTTAACAATATAATCTTCAGCGCCAAGTTTTAAACATTGAACCCGATCAGAACTGCTGTCCTTGCTACTTAAAACAATAATAGGTATATCATGGAAATAACCACTTTCCTTCAACCTTTTGATTAACTCGATACCATCCATATTGGGCATTTGCAGATCAGTTATGATCATATCAGGCATGTTTCCCTGCTGAAGCCAGGTAAGTGCCTCCAGGCCATCTTCTCTTGTTTCTATATGGTATTGACTGCTTAAAAACTGAACGATAAGGTTGCTTATGGAAGGTTTGTCATCTACTACAAGTATTTTTTTCATAATGTCAACTTCTTAATAGGTTTTTTCTATAGCAGCTCAAATTTATAAAAAAAAAGCATTAATCCTTATAATGTATTTGTTTATCAGGAACCAACAAAAAATAGATTTCATGTGTTTATATTTTCATTCAAAGGTTTCTTTTGTTTTTGTTACGAGTTACGGGTTTCGATATCGCGTAACTAGTAACCCGAAACGCTTATATAATCATCCTCTTGTGTGTCAAAATTTTGGTCTTGTCATAGATGTTTCATCATATCTTTTCTTCTTATTGTTAATTATGATTCAAGGAAACTTATTAGAAGCATGATTCCCGTAGGAGAGAATTGGAGAAGATTAGTCTGCCGTGATTATTTTTTGTTTTTTTTTAATCTCCAGGCTGTTATAAATTGACAATTCAACTATTTATAAGTTCAGTTTATATATTCTATTGATGAAATAGCTGGCCTCTTTAAAAAAGAAAAAAGGACAGACTCTCTAATCTATCCTTTTCCTAAACCTAACTAAACCAATAAACTAATCAAACCTAACTTATGAAATGTGATAACACTACAAAGATAAGGTGCAGGGCACAAAGTCGTGTTAAGTGAATCTTAAATAATGTGTTCTATAACATTAAATGTTGCGTTTCATTGTCTGGCTAATTTAGTTGAAACATTTAGTTGTCATTTAACGTGTTGTTTGCTAGTGGTATATATGTTTGTTTTGATCGGTGGATGATAGCTTTCCAGCAGGTGGAAAAATTGCACATCAGCTAAACCGTGAAAAACTGGTGCATATTATGGTTTTCTTGGAAGGACTCACTCAATTGCAGTAAACTCACGAAAATTTGATTGCTCAATTAGAATATGAATTTTTAGAAGAGCATTATAAAGTGAAATAAAATTAGTTCTCTGGGTTTGTCTCTCGTGTGTGGATTTGCATGAAATAGTGTTGTTAGCTGCGATGAATAAGTTTGAAAATGGATCTTATTGAATCAAGTTTTTTTACCTGTTTTGTTTCTTTTCCGGATAGAAAGAAACAGTTAAAACGGAATTTGTGTACTTTTGACAATAAGTAAACAAAAAATAAATAAATTTTATAACATGAATAAAACATTCGTTCTGTTGATCTTAGCAGGCTTAAGTGTATTCTCTTTTAAGCCTGAAAATGAACCCAAAAGACAATTAGATCCTGCTATTGAAGTTAAGATTACCGATTTACTGTCAAAAATGACTCTTGATGAAAAGATGGGGCAGTTGAATCAGTACACCAGTCACTGGGAAATGACCGGGCCTGCACCTAAAGGCACCAGCGAACAGCAGTTGCTGGAAAAGATTAAGAGCGGATTAGTCGGTTCGATGTTAAATGTTACCGGAGCGGATGCAACTCGCAAAACTCAAAAGCTGGCGGTAGAAAACAGCCGTCTGAAAATCCCGATGATTTTTGGCTACGATGTTATTCATGGTTATCAGACTATGTTTCCTATTCCACTGGCTGAAGCATCAAGCTGGGAACCTGAACTGGCAAGGAAATCAGCCAGAGTAGCTGCCATTGAAACAGCCGCCTCTGGTATTCAGTGGACTTTTGCCCCAATGGTAGATATCGCAAGAGACGCCCGTTGGGGTCGTTTCATGGAAAGCTCGGGAGAAGACCCTTATCTTGGTTCACAGTTTGCTGCTGCCCGTGTGAGAGGTTTTCAGGGCGATGATTTAAGTGCCAGCAATACTATTGCCGCCTGTGTGAAACATTTTGCTGCTTATGGTTTTATTGAAGCCGGTCGCGAATACAATACCGTTGACATCAGCGAAAGTACCCTCCGGAATGTGGTCTTGCCTCCGTTCAAGGCTGCTGCTGATGCAGGTGCCTTGACTTTCATGAACGCTTTCAACGAAATCGGTGGAACTCCTTCAACAGCAAATACTCATTTGCTTCGCGATATTCTGAAAGGTGAATGGAATTTTGATGGTTTCGTAGTTTCCGACTGGAATTCAATCGGAGAATTACTTATTCACGGTGTTGCTGCAGATAAAAAGGAGGCTGCAGAGCTCGCAATTAAAGCTGGTTCGGATATGGACATGGAAGGAAACTGTTATGTTCCAAACCTAAAAACACTTGTGGAAGAAGGTACTGTTGATGTAAAGGTTCTTGATGACGCAGTTCGTCGCGTTTTACGTGTGAAATTCCTTCTTGGATTGTTCGACGATCCTTATAAATACAGTGATGAAAACAAGGAGAAAACCTTGATTTTGACGAAAGAAAACTTACAGGCAGCACGTGAAGCGGCCAAAAGAAGTATCGTACTGCTTAAAAATGAGAATCAGTTGTTGCCACTTAAAAAAGATGGACAAAAAATTGTTCTGATTGGCGAATTGGCTGCTGACAAAGATGTTCCGCTTGGAAGCTGGAGAGCAAAAGCAATTACCGGCTCAGCTGTTTCGCTGCTCGAAGGAATGAAAAGTGCAGTGGCAAAACCTGCCAATTTAACCTATGAAAAGGGACCTGTTTACGTTTCATGCAAAAGCTTGTTTACAGTACAGCTCGATTTTAATACGACCGATAGAACTGGTATTGATGAAGCTGTTGCGGCTGCTAAAAAAGCTGATGTTGTTGTTTTGACATTGGGCGAAAACTGTTTCCAAACCGGTGAAGGCCGGAGTCAGACTGACATCAAATTAAAGGGACTTCAGCAGGAATTGCTTGAAGCTGTTTGTGCAGTAAATAAAAATGTGGTGGTTGTATTAATGAATGGCCGGCCACTGGATATCAGCTGGATGGCGAATAATGTTTCTTCAATTGTTGAAGCATGGCATTTGGGATCAGAGGCTGGAAATGCAATTGCCGATGTGCTTTTTGGCGATTACAACCCTGCAGGAAAACTTCCTGCTTCTTTCCCGCGGTCAGTCGGACAGGTTCCTATCTATTACAATCATAAAAACACTGGCCGTCCTTCAGACGGTGAAGGAAATGTTTTCTGGTCGCATTATACTGATTCTCCAAACGATGCTTTATTCCCATTTGGTTATGGATTAAGCTATACCACTTTTGCTTATTCCGATCTGAAAATCAGTTCTGAAACAATTGCGAAAGGTGAAAAACTTGAAGTTTCGGTAACTGTGAAGAATACGGGCAAAGTTGCAGGGGAGGAAGTCGTTCAGCTTTACATCCGTGACTTGGTTGGCAGCATTAGCCGTCCGGTTAAAGAACTGAAAGGTTTTGAGAAAATAGCTTTAAAGTCAGGAGAATCGAAGCTTGTTCGTTTTACTTTAGGTGAAAATGACCTCGCTTTTTGGGGACTTGACCATAAGTTTAAAGCTGAACCAGGCGATTTTAAACTTTGGGTTGGAACCAATTCTGTTGAAGGACTTGAAACTTCGTTTAAATTGAAATAACCAATTTTAATTGATATTTGAGAGGCAGCTATCCAAAAGCTGCCTTTTTTTTTGATGATTTGAAAAATGTAGCTGAATTTTTAGTTGTTTTTCAGTTGAATAGAATTTGTAATCGGTCATTTGTTTTCATACCGTACCAAAACTGTTTTCACAAAATTATTTTATACGAATGGCTGGACAATGAGATATCTTTCCGTAGTTAAAAGTCTTATTACGAGCATTTACTTTGTTGGTCTGATCGTGTTTTTATTTTTATTTGGTTTAAGCTGGATTTCATTGCAAAGCGGATGTGGATATTTTTCGAATCTGTAAAAGAACGTACGATTCAAAATGTGTCATGATTTACGGCAAATAAATTTGAATTCAATCCCTGTTTATTCCTATCGAATAGTAAAAAAATACAAATCTTTTTTTTTAGTTTTATCGCTATTGCTTTTTGTTGTTGTTGTGATTTTTACAATATTTCAAGATTGAAGCACTCGTAAATTCGAGGTACAAGGTTTTAGACGATTACTTAACTTATTCCCTTGTAAATAGGATAAGTGGACTTGCAAACATTTACCGGACAAAAAGTTAAGCTACATTCATAATTGATTCTTTTCTAATCCAATACTGTTTCCAGAATTCATCAATGGTCAGGTTATCCAATGCTGAGAACCTTCTTTTATGATTATACCAAGACTCGATATATTCAAAAACGTACAAGCTCATTTCTTCTTTGGTTCTGAGCTTTACTCCATAAATGAGTTCCGCTTTGAATGTTTTGAAGAAACTCTCGGCTACAGCGTTGTCCCAAC
>Ga0209386_1000031_pt1 | contig 78706 bp, 69 predicted proteins | sample NGEPertwo_FD_184510 | JGI IMG/M metagenome (GOLD analysis project Ga0209386, IMG submission 184510) | Arctic peat soil microbial communities from the Barrow Environmental Observatory site, Barrow, Alaska, USA - NGEE Permafrost154B-two... | ecosystem: Environmental > Terrestrial > Soil > Wetlands...
AACAATTTTTGAATATAAAACATAAATCGCAGGGATGGCCATAATCAAAGTAATTAACTGGTAATTAATACTTTAAAGATACAAATCCCTGCGGTTTTAATCTAATAAACAATCAGTTATTTTGCTGTTAATCAGATAAATAACTAAGTTTTGAACGAAGTATTGTTATATGGAACAGTAAAATAAAAGTTAGTTCCTTTACCAAGTTCGGAGTTGAGCCATATTCTGCCACCAAGCATTTCAATGTACGATTTTGAAATAGACAGTCCTAATCCGGTGCCTCCGTACTTTCTGGCAACAGTAGTTTCTACTTGCATGAAACGTTTGAAAATAAGTTCCTGCATATCGGCCGGAACTCCAATTCCACTATCGGAAACATAAAATTCAAGGAAATTATCCTTTAACTGACAGCCAAAATTAACAAAGCCATCCTTCGTAAACTTAATGGCATTGTTGATTAGGTTTGAAAGGATTTCTGTAACCTTGATCTGATCGGAATAAATCTCAGGACTAATATAATCCGGAATAAATTCACACTTAAAGGAAATATTTTTAGATTGTGCCGAAGACTCAAATTGTTCGAATAAAGTTTGCATGAGCTGGTTAATGTCAACAAGCGATTCTTTCACTATTTCTTTTCCCGCTTCAAGGGTAGCAATATTGATGATATCCGTAATAATAAGCAACAATTGCTCGCTGCTCTTACTAACGATATTTGCATAGTTTATTCGTTTTTCATCTTCCAGAGTGGGCAATAGAAAAAATTCAGAAAAACCAACGATTGAATTTAATGGAGTCCGTATTTCATGCGATATGTTATGCAGAAATGCTGTTTTTAGCCTGTCACTTTCTTCCGCTTTTAATTTGGCAATCTCCAATTGCGAGGTTCGTTCTTCTATCAATTTTTCGAGATTGTTCCTGTGGTTATATAATTCATTATTCTGAAGGGTAATTTCTTCCTCGTTTTCCTGAAGTAATAAATTCATATCCATCAATTCTTTAGTTCGCTCTTCAACTTTTAACTCCAGTTTTCTCTTCTGATTTTTAATTATTGAAAACCTAATCTGATAAAAAAGAATGAGAGTTAATAATATGACAAGTACAATAAAAAATTTAAATATCCAGGTTTTATACCATGGAGGATGAATTGTAATTTGAAGTGTTTTTGGTGTTTGGCTCCAAACTTCATCGTTATTTGAACCAATAACCATAAATGTGTAATTTCCGGGTTGCAGGTTTTTGTAGGTGGCAACCCTTGAATTATCCGCATTTATCCAATCTTTATCGTACCCATTTAGTTTGTATTTGTATTTATTCGATTGTGTGTTCAGGTAATTCAATGCGGCAAATTTTATTCTGAAATCGGAGTTTTCATAAAACAGATCTATTTGATCAACAGAATTAATGTTACTGATCATGTTTTGATATGCCTTATTTTTATCAGGAAGTGAACTTAATAATTGAAATTCGGTAAAAACCAGTTTGGGAGCAGTATTATTCAGGTAAATACTATCCGGATTAAAATAAGTATATCCTCGGGATGAACCAAAATACATGATTCCAGAATCGTTTTTAAACACCGAGTTTCTTTTAAACTCATTACCTGATATCCCATCTAAATCAGTAAAGTTGATAAATACCGGTTTCTCCGGGAGGTTTATTCCGTCCATAAATTTTGAAAGTCCTTTATTAGAACTTATCCACAAATTTTCATTTTCATCCTCCAAAATTCCCTGAATAATATTTCCTGGCAAACCCTGATTTGTGGTATATTTAAGTGTTAGGTTTTTAGTTAGAATTGCCAGTCCTTTGTTTGTGCCTATCCAAAGATTTTTACGGCTATCTTCAAAAATTGTAGAAATAAAACCGCTTGTAATACTGGTCGAGTCCTTGAAATTTAAAGGGAAATGGGAGAAATCATCCGAGATATAATTATAACGTTCTAAAGAACTATATGTAGAAATGTATAACTGTCCGTCTTTTGTTTCTTTGATATCGTTTACAACATTATAATATAAACTTTTGGGATTTTTAGAATCATGTTGATAATTTTTAAATTGCTCCGTTTTGTAGTCGTAGCGGTTTAAACCGCCGCCAATTGTACCAATCCATAAATTACCTTTAGTATCCTGGTAAATGGTAAAAACATTGCCATTTTTTATTGAACCAGGATTCTGATCAGGAAGAAACCGCTTAAACGATTCAGTTTTATAATTATACAGACTTAAGCCTCCATTCCAGGTCCCTACCCACAAATTTCCATGAGAATCTTTAAATAATGCATAAACTGGATTTGCTCCCAGACTTGCCGAATTGTTTCTTTCATATTCAAAATGCCTTGTTGTATTGCTTTTCTTATCGTATCGATCCAGACCCCCTTCAGTTCCAATCCATATATATTTTTCTTCCTCTAAAATTGCATTGACAAGACTATTCTTTACTGAAGGTTGTTGATATTCGACTTTTCCGACAGCTGCAAATTTTTTATTCCGGTAGCTGTAAAAATTCACTCCACCTCCAAAAGTACCGATCCAGATGTCATTAAAATGATCCTGGTAGGTACAAAATATTGAATTATCACTAATGCTTTCAGGGTCAAGCCGATTAGTATAATATTGATTAAAAACAGCTTTTTTATTAGCTGAGAAATCATTCAGATTTAATTTTAACAATCCTCCATTTGAACTTCGGCCAATCCATAAATTATTTTGATGATCAACCATGAGTGAAACAATATACCCGTCAATTATCTGATGAAACTGATGATTCCCTTCCGTATCTTTAGTTAAGAGGTCAACTCCGTCCTGAGCTGTTCCTATCCATATTCGTTTGTTATGATCTTCACAGATGCTCATGATATCATTACCTGAAATACTTCCTTTAGCATCCGATGAAAGAAATCTTTTAAATGTGTTGGTTGATTTTTGATAAAGATTTAAACCAGCTTTCGTACCAATCCATAAATTATGATCAGAATCTTCACAAAGAGTATTGATGTAATTGTTACTAAGGCCCGACTTGTTATTATTGTCCGAAGTATAAGTGATCGAGCTGTTTTCTGCCTGATTGAATTTAATTAAACCCGTGTTAGTGCCAAACCAGATATTTTTTTCAAAATCTTCTTTTATGCATAAAACAGTTTGATTCCTGATCTGTGAAAATGGATAAACAGAATCTTTTTCATTATCGTAAATATAGACACCAAAATCATTGCATACCCAAAGTTCATGGTCATTTTTTTTCGCAATAGCGTTTATGTTTACTCCTCCAAGACTATAAGTATTAAATTCATATCCATCATACCTGTTTAATCCGACTGAAGTTCCAAACCACATGTATCCGGTGTCGTCCTGATAGATGCAACGAACCCAGTTTTGTATAAGTCCATCCTGATTGGATATTCGTTTAAAGCGTAAATGATCATTTTGGGCATGCGAAACAAAAGGAAGCGAGAACATCTCCACCAGAAAAAATAAGAAGCAATATTTTTTTAAGACATCTAAAATTTTCATAGAAAATGGTCTTTCAATTCGCTCAGGTAGTTATGTGTTTTCTAATTTATTTGATAAATGGTTCCTTTGATTACAGAATCTAATTATTATAAATTTAGAAAAGGTTGTTAAATATATAAATTTATATTTCTAAATACGTTCTGTTTATAAAGTAATATATTATAGGTTGTTGCTAACTGATAGAATGACTCCAAGTGATTGTTTCAGTCAATATGCAATAACACTTGTTTCAACTATCTTTGTTAAGATACTCAAACAGAATGTTGTATTAAGTGACTGACAATATTTGTTTCTTTCTTTTAATGAATTTATTAATTGTCAGGAAGTTCATTGCGTGGTGTAACAAGTTCTGTCTCTATTACCACACAATAATATTTAAAGTCAAATATGGAGTGAAGTTTAGATATGTTAACTTATATATCCCTTTGTCCCGACCAGATATTCATCTAAAATATCCATTAGTTTTTTTGAATTTATGGGTTTTGAGATGTGACCACTACATCCGGCCTTAATGCTTTCTTCAATATCAGAAGGTGATGAATAGGCTGTTTGTGCAATTATAACCAGTTTAGGATTCTCTTTCTTCATTGTTCTTGTCAAGAGAAAGCCAGACGTATCAGGAAGTAGAATATCCATCAAAACCAATTCGATTGAAGGCGTATCATGAAATATTTGCATTACTTCTTCTCCGGTGCTGGCATATAAACAATTCAAACCGGTAGTCACGAGAACTTCGCTCATGTATTCTACGCTATTTGGGTCATCTTCAACTATTAGCACACTTTTATCTTTCCATAACGAAAAGTCAGGAGGATTAGCATCAATAATTTATTTTTGATTTTTACCAGCCAGTTGCAGAGGTATTTTGAAATAGAATGTTGTGCCTTCGTTGGGTTTCGATTCAAGCCAGATTTTGCCATTTAAAAGATTCAAAATTCCCTTTGCAATTGACAGTCCAAGGCCGGTGCCGCCATATAAACGACCAGCCAATGACTCATCTGCTTGTCGGAAACGGTCGAATATTATTTCCTGTTTATCTTCAGGAATACCAAGGCCGGTATCTTTAACGAAGAAAATGAGTGATGAGTCTGAATCTGAAATACACCCAAATTCGATACTCCCTTGATGTGTAAATTTTAAAGCATTATCCAGGAGGTTGGTTAGTACTTGTTTTAAGCGTTGTATGTCAGTTTTTACATAGATATTTCCGAGTTCATTTGCCATAGTCAGCTTTAATGAAATAGCCGATTTAGAAGGCGAGTTTTTTATTTTTTGATCGTATTCTTCGTATAAATCATTCATTAATACAGAAACAACAAACTCTTTTTCCAGAATTTTTAATTGTCCCACTTCGATTCTTGACACATCAAGAATATCTTCCAATATTCGCAGTAAATCATAAGTTCGTTCCTGAATAATGGATGCAAAATGTTGTTTTTTATCTTCATCAATATTTTTGTCTGTCAGGCATTCCGAAAAGCCTATTATGGCATTCATTGGGGTGCGTATTTCGTGGCTCATGTTTGCCAGAAATGCTGATTTCAGACGGTCACTCTCCTCCGCTTTTTCTTTGGCAATAATTAGCTGTTCCTGCCATTTCTGTTTACTGAGTAATTTCCATACTGAATTCATAAGTAAGATCATCTGCTTGGCATCAGCATTATCGTAATTACTGTTTTTGTTTGCCAGAATTAAAACGGCTTCGAAATCATTGTCTTCAATAACAGGAACGACCAGATTATGCGACAGTTTCAGTTGGTAAAGAGAACAGATTTCCTGGTTATACCTGCATTTTTCACAAGCTCCTATCCTGTACCCGGATTGGTCTAAAAGTCCATTCAGGCAATTCCCAAGTTCATCTCTGGTAAATACTTTTTTTAATTCCGGAGGGATTTGTTGCCCGTATTCAGTATTAAAATAATTGTTGACCGTAAATGTTTGATTTTGTTTATGGAATTTCAGCAGCAAACCTGTTTTACTTTCTGTTAAAATAACCGCTTTACTCAATGAATAGTCTAAAAGAGATTCGATAGTTTTAGTTTGATATTTTGATATTTCGAAAAGGCTTTCCAATCTGGATTCATTCTTTTTCGATAGATTTATTGCCTTGGTTTTTTCATTTAGTTCGTTGTCTAATTGCTGGGTACGCTTTTTAACTTGTTTCTTTAATATTATTGTGTAATTGAAAAACAAGATGATTATCAGGAGTAAAAGTATACCTGTAGAAACCAGTGCTTTTGAATTTTTTTCGAAGAAATTAGGCTTCGCTATGGTGTTTATATTTACCCATTTATGATAAATCTCCAATCTTTGTTCTTCATCAATCGTTTTCAGTACTTTATTGATTATTGTAGCAAAGACCGCTTGATCCTTTCTGAATGCAAAGCGAAGCTCCCAGGTGAAATCCAAATCCGTTCCGATATTTAAATTATTTATTCCATACTTTTCAACCAGAAAGCTGGCGGTCATTAAATCGACAATTGTTCCGTCGGTATTTCCAAGCGAAGTCTGAAGCAGGGCAGTGAGATCATTATCGAATTCTTTAATATTCGCTGGGTTAAACGTCCTGGATACATAGTTCTGAGTGATATATCCCTTGACAGAAGCAATCTTCATGCTTTTAATCTGATTGACAGAAAAGCCTTCACTGTAATCATTTCGAACAAGAATTACGAGTGGTACTTTGAGAAAAACGTCAGTGAAGTTGAACAGATCTTGTCTTTCATCGGTGATCATCATTGCACCAACAAAATCCACCTGATTGTTTAAAAGTCCATTATAGATTTCATTCCAGTTTCGAAAATAGACCTTTTTAAATTTCAGATCGAGTGCGCTTTCGAAGATCTTGATGTAATCTGAAACAATGCCTTTATGTTCACCGTTATCATCGATATAATCACCTGGAGGCCATGATGGATTGGGAGCATAGGTCAATTCATTTTTATGCTTTTTAAGCCAATTCATGTCGTCATTTGTCAAAATAGAATCGGGAAGTTTATTCTGGCTAAAAGACTGAAGATATAAAACGAAAAAAACCAGTGTCAGTAAATTTTTATACATCATGGTATTTTTAAGGTTAGTTAAAGTGGTGTCTTATATCAATAAATGAATTTTATGTATAAATAGTAAGACAAAATACTAAACTTTCCAATTAAAAGCAAAAACAGGTAGAATTAATGAAATGCTAAACTTATGATCTGTTGAAATATGGATACATATAGATGGTTGACTATATGGATGGTTGTATTTACAGGTGTGATTTTAGCGTTTATCCAACAGAAACTGAAAAATATTGGATTTGATAGTTTCCTTGATAACAGAGAATTTCCAGAATGATGTATTCCATATTGGGATAAATATTTGCTTTTAAAAATGTTTTCCCGAAACATAAACCCATCTTTTGTTTTCTCGCCGGAAAAGGGAATTTTCATGAATCTGCTGCAGTTTTCCATCTTCTAGGTAGTGAGCCTTAAACTCAACATAGCCGGTTTCATCATTAATTTCTCCTGCCTGAGTCTGAAGAATGATCAAACCCATCCACTGAACTGATTTCGCCCATTTTTCAATATTATTTCGATCTTTCACTGGTCGTGTCTTTGAATAATTGCTAAACATGAGGTATTCAACATTTGCAATTGTAAACGCAACATATCGCGATCGCATTAACTCCTGTGCAGTTTTTGCTTCTCTTTCACCGTAGATAATTGGTTTGCAACAATTTGTAATAAGTTGGCCTGAACCACATGGACAAAGGTTTTGCATGATGAATTTATTGAAGTTTACTTAATGCTTTTTGAAGAGGGCAATTTTCAGAAGCTTTCCGACCTTCGCGGTAATTGGCCAATAAATTTACCGATTGTTGTGCAAGCGATCTTCTCACAGCACGTCGCTCTCCTTTTACCCTGGCAATCTTCAGGTTATCATAGGCTGTTGTTTGATGGCGCATCCAGGCAATTACTGCCAACGCAGCGCGCTCTTCAATCGGAATCATCGTTGTACGTGCGACCGTTCCGCTTCCAACAGGAATAGCATGAGTGGTAACCGCCTTTGCCAGTTTTTGCCCGAGGATTTTGAATTTATCATGGAAGCTCAGGAATTTTTCAACTGCCTGGCAAAATTCCGAATCATATTTAACTTGCTTTTTCTCCCGGCGTTCCGCGGCATAGATTTGTTTTTTTTGATATCCTTCGGTTAAACGAACTTCCATAACATCCTGCTGTGCCTGTTCGATAATAGTTTTAGGTGCCCAAACTCCCAATGAAATAGTTCGTCGTCCCTTTTTTGTTTCAACCCTCCAGTATGCTCCTTTCGAAGTCACTTTGCGGGTGATTCCGGCATCACCCGCAGGTAGAAATTTCCAGGTTGCAGGTGGCCGAAGAATTTCTCCGAGTGATCCTTTTAGTTCACCTTGTATTCCCGGATTTACGATGCGGATATTTTCAAGCATAATTTTATTTTTTTAGGCTTCAAAAATAGTGTTTGTGAAGCAGAATAGTGTCTGTATTTTTATCGAAAAACGGATACACTGGTTTTGGTAAACGTTTATTGTATGTAATTACTGACGGAATATTTCGCTTTGTTAAGTTTTTGCATGTACAAAAACCTATCTGCTATTAAATGGTTATTAATACTGGAACTAATGCTGAAGTTTTGAAACAAAGATTGATTAGTCTAATCATTAATCAATGTCCAAAAAGGTAAATATTCAGTTGAAGTCAATCAAAAATTAACCTGGGAACTTTCGCGCAACACCGTTGATGTGATCAAACCGAAGTTTCAGAACGGAACGGTGAACAAGGGAGTTGTTGTTATTATGCATTCCATGATGGAAATCAACCCGAGCGTAGAAGTTTGTTTGCTCAATCCAGAAGGTGAAATTCTAAGTTAATTTATAAACTCAATTCTTTTTTCGAATGAAAACTTTTCTTTTATCAATTGTAATCCTTTTGTCAGGTCTTACCGGATGCTCACAGAACGTAACGAATAAAAAAATGGATAATCGCATTCAGAATATAAAATTCAATCCGCTTACTCCGGAAGAAGCCGCGGTAATTCTGGATAAAGGAACGGAGCTGCCTTTTACCGGGAAATATACTGATTTCTCAGAAAAAGGAACATACGTTTGTAAGCAGTGTAATGCTCCTTTGTATCGGTCTTCGGATAAGTTTAAGTCAGACTGTGGATGGCCTAGTTTTGATGATGAAATTCCAGGCGCGGTTAAGCGTATTCCCGATGGAATGCGAACCGAAATTGTTTGTGCCAATTGTGGGGCGCATCTGGGGCATGTATTTGCAGGTGAAGGTTTCACTGCTAAAAATACCCGTCATTGTGTTAATTCAATATCTCTGATTTTTGTTCCGGCAGCCTTGCATAAGGCTGCTTCGGATACTGCCATTTTTGCCGGCGGATGTTTCTGGGGTGTAGAATATTATATGCATAAAGCTCCCGGAGTAATTTCAACTGAGGTTGGTTATATTGGAGGACATGGATCAAAACCTACTTACGAAGAAGTTTGCAGTCACAAAACAGGTTATGCTGAAGCAGTGCGGATCGTGTTTGACCCGAAGAAAACAAATTATGAGAATGTGACTAAACTGTTCTTTGAAATTCATGATCCAACGCAGGTTGACAGGCAGGGACCCGATATTGGCGATCAATATCGCTCGGCAGTTTTTTTTCTGAATATGGACCAGAAAAAAATTGCTGACAATCTGATTGAGCAATTAAAAGTAAAAGGCTTAAAGGTGGCAACACGGGTTGTGCCTGCCACTAAATTCTGGAAAGCAGAGGAATATCACCAGCAATATTATATCAAAGAAAACGGGACGCCCTATTGTCACAGATACGTGAAAAGGTTTTAGTCCGTAATTTCAGGATTTTAAAATAGTCGGACCATTTCATTCTGATTTTCTCCCGACATGAATGTTCCGGAGCAAAAAGATTGGATTCTTTGGGTTAAGAATTATTAACGTTTTAGATTGAAAGACAAGCCAATAAAAACAAAGCTTTTACTATTTTTGTTCTTCCTTTTACGAATCAAGAAGCCTTGAAACGATTTGCGTTAAAAATCGGCATATCCTCTCCGGTTAAAAACCTCCAGTTTTCATCTATTGGTTCAATAAATATTAATTAACAACACGTTAGAGATGAAATTTTCAAAAGCAAAAAAAGCAGGGATCGTTATTGTCGGAATTTTTGTTTTTGCAATAAGCTTCTACAGCTTCAAGCAAGACGACAAAAATTTTCAGATAGCCAAAAACCTTGATATTTATTACACTCTTTTTCGGGAATTAAACCTGTTTTATGTAGATGATATTGAGCCTGATGAGCTGGTAAAAACGAGCATCGACAAAATGCTGGAATCGCTTGATCCATATACCAACTACATACCTGAAGATGATGTGGAGGATTTCAGGTTTATGACTACTGGTGAGTATGCAGGAATTGGAGCCTTAATCAGTAAACAAAACGGGAAGATTGTAATTGCTGAACCTTACGAGGGGTTTCCTGCGCAAAAAAGCGGACTGAAGGCTGGTGACGTATTGCTGGAAGTGGCTGGTAAATCGACTGAAAAACTTTCGACTGAAGATGTCAGCAACCTGTTGAAAGGTCCGGCTCAGAAATCTATTGTAGTTAAAATTGAGCGTTACGGACAGAAAAAACCACTGGAAATTGAGATCATGCGCGAAAAAATTCAGATTGATCCGGTTCCCTATTCCGGAATGCTTGATAAAGAAACGGGGTACATCCGCTTGTCGAATTTTACAGCTGATTGTACCGAACGCGTAAAAATGGCTTTGATTGAACTAAAGGAAAAACACGGTGCAAAAAATCTTGTTCTGGATTTGCGGTCAAATCCGGGAGGCTTGTTGATCGAAGCGGTGAGAATTTCCAATCTGTTTATTCCAAAGGGGCAGGAAATAGTTAGTACCAGAGGAAAAGTAAAACAATGGGACAAAGTATATACCGCAACAGAAGATCCAATTGATACCTTAATGCCAATTGCAGTTTTAGTGAACCGGGGATCAGCCTCAGCATCTGAAATTGTTGCAGGTGCCATTCAGGATCTTGATCGTGGAATTATTATCGGAACTCGTACTTTCGGTAAAGGTTTGGTTCAGACTACCCGCGATTTGAGCTACAATGCCAAATTGAAAATCACCACTGCCAAGTACTATATTCCAAGTGGACGCTGTATTCAGGCACTCGACTATACTCACCGGAATGAAGACGGCAGTGTGGGAATAATTCCTGATTCGTTAATAACCAAATACACCACAAAAAATGGACGTATCGTTTTTGATGGGGGTGGAGTTGCACCAGATATAACTGTCGAAGACGAGACTTTAAGTAATGTGGCCATGAACTTGGTTACACATTCGGTAATATTCGATTTTGCGACTTATTTTAACAGTAAAACCGAAAAAATAGCTTTGCCTGAAGTGTTTACTATTTCGCCTGAAGTTTATTCCGATTTTATTCAGTACGTTAAAAATAAGGATTTTAAATACGAGTCGAGAACTGAAGCTGAATTGGATAATCTACTGGAGGTCGCCAAACGCGAAAAGTACTATGATGTTTCGAAAGAAGAGTTTGATAAACTGAAAGTGACGCTGGGCCATAATTTGGATCAGGATCTTGAACATTTCAAAAAAGAGATCTCTGAATTGCTGGCTGATGAAATTGTTTCGAGATACTATTACCAGAAGGGAGCGATAAAAGCCGCTTTGCGCGACGATTCGGATATTGAAAAGTCGTTGGATGTTTTACACAAACCGGATGATTATGCAGCAATTTTTGATGCTGGAAGAATCATTAAAGCCAATTAATTTCAAGAGAAAAAGGATAAGTTAATAATGTTTTATGAACTGATCTATTTTAATGATCGACTTCAATTGATGTTTCAATAAGTTTTGCGAATGAACCAATTGAACCCCGATTAAGATTTACCCCATAGAAAAACCCGGACAGTATTCTGAACCGGGTTTTTTCATGGGGTAATGATTTCTAAAATCCAAATACCTGCGGATACATGATCGCCATCGCAAGAGTCACAATAACAAGCAAGGCCAATCCGACAAAAAATAGCACAACACCAATTTTATAACGTTTGTTTGTGTATATCAGTTCAGTTAAGGAGTTTATTCTGTGGATTTTGTTAACCATCTTCTGAAGAGCCATTTGGTCTTTTACAATGTAATCGTAAGCGCCGTATTTCATACTGTTAATGGCAATGTCGATGCTGTCCTGTCCTGAAAGAAAAATAAATTCGACGCCTGGATTCGTTTTTTTTGCCTTTATCAGCACTTCGATTCCGGTCATTCCTTCAAGCAGGTAATCCTGAATGACAATAGCTGGATTTTTGTACATGTTTTTTAAAGCATCCTCTCCGGACAGATAGGACTCAACATTCGTTAGTTTGTTGGTTTTAAGGTAGCTAACTACTAACTTATTATACATCTGATTGTCTTCAATGACAAATATCAGTTGTTTTTTATTTTTTTGCATGCTGTAAATATATGTGTTTGTCCAAATTGTACTTCTGGGGTATTAATCATACTTTCACTGCCTTTTGTAACCAAAAAAATAACTGGGTTACAGGATAATCAAAATTAGAAAAAAAAAACTGAAATAATCGATAGTTCTGAATGTTGAACAGTTGTTTTTTATTTTTGCTGTAGACTTGCCCATCTTTTTGCATCTTTAATTTGTGAAATTGAATATATTTTCGTTTTATTCTCCTAAGTTGCATATAATATATACAACTATTTGCTTTGAGAACTAATAACTGAAAAGAAATGATTTTATCTATTGATATCGGTAATACAAATACTGTATTTGGGATCGCTCAAAAGGATGAATGGGTGAAAATTTGGCGAATACAGACTGATTCTTCAAAAACAGCGGATGAATACGAGGTCATATTTAGGTCACTGTTCATCAATTCGAAAATTTGTAAAAGTGAAATCACCCGAACAGTAATAAGCAGTGTGGTTCCGAAATTGATCAGGCCATTCAGGGAAATGCTTATCAATCTGCTTGGCCATTCTCCGTTTTTGGTTGAACCTTCGATTTACAACAAGCTTCCAGTTTCGGTGTTAAATCCGTATGAGATAGGTGCTGATCTGGTAGTTAATGCTACTGCTGCTTTTGTCCGTTATCCGGCACCTTGCATGGTGATTGATTTTGGTACTGCACTTACTTTTACAACAATCAGCAAAACTGGTGAAATACTTGGAGTTGCAATTGCTCCGGGAATAGGTACTGCTTTGAAGTCGCTTACAGAGAATACGGCTCAGTTGCCCGATGTACAGTTAGTTTTACCACCATCTGTTTTAGGAAAAAATACCATACATGCTATTCAGTCGGGCCTTGTTTTTGGTTTTGCCGGACTGGTTGATTCTATTGTTGACCGAACCGAAGAAGAACTGGGAGAATCCCTGACTGTTATTGCAACCGGCGGTTTATCTGCGGTGCTGTTTAATGTTGCGAAAAAAATTCAGCAAGTCGACGAGAATCTCACACTTGATGGACTGAAATACATTGCACATCTTCTTTAATCTAAAGTTGCAAAGCTCAAGTGAAAAGTGTCAATTAGTTCAGTCATTCAGTTACTAAGAAATGGCGCGATTCAGGTTTTCCTGATAAAACTGTTCTACTTTCCCAATCATCCGTTGCTTCTCTTTTTCGCTCAGAAAACTTGCAGTAAAAGAATTTTTAACCAATAGAACGATATCTTCTTTAGAGAGATCTAATGAATTTGCCAATGCAAGAAAGTTTTCGTTCATATATCCGCCAAAATAGGCCGGATCGTCAGAATTAACCGTTACTATCATCCCTTTTTTTAGCATTTCTTTTAGCGGATGTTTAGTCATGTCGTGAACAACTTTCAGTTTAAGATTCGAAAGCGGACAGACAGTTAATGGTATTTTACGCTTCAATAATTCTTCTACTAAAACAACATCTTCAAGCGAGCGATTTCCGTGGTCGATGCGCGAAACATGCAGCAAATTCAAGGCTTCCCATACGTATTCGGGTGGACCTTCTTCTCCTGCATGTGCCACAGTCAGGAAGCCTTCCTCCAGTGCTTTTGCAAATAGCTTCTCGAATTTGGAAGGCGGATGCCCTTTTTCGGACGAGTCCAATCCAATTGCTGTTATCCAGTCCTTATATTTCAGGGCATCCTGAAGTGTTTGAAACGCGGATTCCTCGCTGAGGTGCCGCAGAATCGAGAGGATAAGTCGGAAACTAATGCCCAGTTTTTCGCGGCCATCTTCCAGTGCACGGTGGATTCCTGAAATGACTTTGCTGAATGGAACACCTCGTGAAGAATGGGTTTGCGGATCGAAAAACAGTTCGGTATGAAGAACATTCTGAGTATGAATTTTTTGCAGGTAGGCCCAGGTCAGATCGTAAAAATCCTGTTCTTCAATCAGAACATCAGCACCGCTGTAATAAATGTCCAGAAATTGCTGAAGGTTGCTGAAGTTATAGGCATTTTTCAACTCATCCACCGAATTGTATTTGAGCTTCATTTTATTTCGACTGGCAATTGCGAACATCAAATCAGGCTCGAAGGTGCCCTCGATGTGCAGGTGAAGTTCCGCCTTCGGAATTTCTGTAATGAATTTTTCGATTGTATCCTGAACCATATTCAATTCTTATTTCTTTGCCTGTTTTAACAGGAGATCAACCAAATTGTTTGCTGCTTTTAGGTTTTCAAAGCTTTCGGGTAACAACGCATGATCGATGTATTCGTTGTACAGCCATGGATCACCAACAGCCAGAACGTATCCTTTCCCGAAATGATTTTCAGCAATTAATATATGATTTTCATCCGTTAAAACAGGTTTGGCATTTTTGGATAGAATGATCGGGGCAACTTCCTTCATGTAAATTTTGTTCACACCAGTAAATAAAGGATGGTCCGGCAAATTGGTTTCAGCGGCCATTTCCCATTGACGATTAATTACCGGATTCAATGTGACGGCCTGAAAGTAGAATCCAAAAGCTTCAGCAAGTCTATTAAAGTGGGTGAATTCGCAGTTTGGACCGTCATTGGTCAGGATTAGCAGTACTCCACCTTTCGCAACCCATTTTTTCAGGAATTTCACATCGCTGGCATCTACATAATTGGGTGTAGGGTTTTCACTGGTGGTATCCGGATCGACAATGATGTAAATGCCTATACCTTTCAGTGATTGTCGGTTCGGTTTGGAAGCAATGGTTTTCAGTTCAGCACCGCGACTTTTAAACACATCGCCCAGTTGCGAAAAACCACTGTTAGCCTCGTCATCCCAGGTGTAATGGAATATTTTCGCGGTTTTAGCATTGGTTTCGTGATTGAACCAATTGTCTAAACCAACAGTTTTCTGGGCGAAACTTCCTGCGACTGAGGCAGCAAAAATAAGGGTGAGCAATACGATTCGTTTCATAATGAAATAAGAGTATGAGGATAATTTGTTATCTGGAATAAATAGTTTGGGTAAATGTAGGCAACCAAGCCGACTTTCACAAAAATGTGTATTAGTAAAATCAGGGTTCGGCTATTTTTCACTTAGACTCAATGCCAGTCGCATGACTCTCTCTGAAGTTCCGGAAAGTAATTCTTCGGCACGAGCTTTTGATTCTTCAAGACTCATGGGTTCGTTTCCGATCGGAAAAACAGAGGTGACACCTTGACTGTAAAGTTCTGTCAGATCATCGATGACTATTCCAGCCAGCGCAATAACCGGAACCTTGTGCTTTTTGGCTAATTGAGCTACGCCGCTAATGGTTTTACCAAGAGCAGTTTGTGAATCAATTTTACCTTCGGCAGTAAAAACCAGCATCGCTTTTTTTATCTGGTTTTCCAGCTGTGTCAGTTGACAGATTAACTCAAATCCGGAAACTATTTTGGCATTGCAAAAGACCATCAGTCCGGCTCCCAAACCACCTGCTGCTCCCGTACCGGGAAGCTCAGAAATATTAATCTCAAATTCCTGATGAAGAATATGGGCAAAATGAATTAAGTTTTTTTCAAGTACATCCAGCATTTCAGGAGTTGCTCCTTTTTGAGGACCGTAAACACGGGTTGCTCCGGAAGGTCCTGAAAGTGGATTCCGGACATCGCTGGCTACCGTAATCTTTACTTTCCGGAGCAGTGGATGAACATTGGACTGATCTATCGAGTGAAGTTCGCCCAAAGAGCCACCTCCCGGTCCAATTGGATCTCCGTTTTTATCCAGAAGTCTGAACCCCAAAGCCTGAGCCATTCCGGCGCCTCCGTCGTTTGTTGCACTTCCTCCAATACCGATAATGATTTGGGTAAAACCTGCTTCCATCGCAGCTTTCAGGAGCAAGCCGGTTCCGAAAGTTGAGGTAATCAATGGATTTCGTTCTTCCGGAGTGAGTAATTCAATTCCCGATGCAGCGGCCATTTCAATCACTGCAGTTTTCCCGTTTCCTAAAACACCAAAGAATGACCGGATGGGGCGATTTAGCGCATCAACGGCAGAAGTAATAATCCTCTTCCCTTCCGTGACGGTAACAAGGGCATCGACCGTGCCTTCACCGCCATCTGCAAACGGAATGCTGATTATTTTGGCTTCAGGAATAACACGTTTAATTCCTTTTGAAATTGCAAATGCGACCTGAGTGGCCGTCAGACATTCTTTAAACGAGTCGGGAGCAATTAAAATGCGTTTCACTGAAAAGTTTATTTGAAATTCAGGCGGGAAATAAGGGAAAGTTTGAAGTCCTGAGACACAACTTTAATACTGATAGTTGACCACTGAGACCGACCACTGATTACTTTATTTCCAACGTTTATTCTTCCATGCGATTTGCTGTTCTGCAGAGAGAAAAGTCCATGCGACAATCCGGCTTTGTTTTTGACCATGCGCCATTTCTATGGTTCGAACCTCTTTTGCTCCCATTTTCTGAAGGACTTTGTATATTCCGGGCAGATTCGACTTTTTTGAAATCAATGAGGAATACCACAGGCAACGATCAGGTAACTCCGAACTTTGTTTCACCATCCTGCGAACAAATTCGGCTTCGCCGCCATCGCACCACAATTCGTGGCTTTTGCCACCGAAGTTTAGATCCGGATATTTTTCAGGTTTAATATCCAGATTTCGTAATTTTCGCTGTGTGCCACCTGCTGCTTCTTCTTGTGATGAATGAAATGGAGGGTTACAAATGGATAAATCAAATACTTCTCCGGGATTCAGAATTCCGCTGTAAATATTGGACGGTTTCGCTTGAATTCTTAAATCAACATTTTTTTTCAGAAATGGATTGGATTCGACAATCTGTTTGGCGCAGCGGATCGCAACCGGATCGATGTCGGAACCCACGAAATGCCAACCGTATTCTTTGCATCCGATAATGGGATAAATACAGTTCGCACCTACGCCAATATCGAGTACTGAAACCGATTTGCCGGTAGGGACTACACTGTTATTGCACGAAGCAAGTAAATCAGCCATGTGGTGAATGTAATCGGCCCGGCCGGGAATGGGTGGACAGAGGTAATTCTTTGGTATGTCCCAAATAGCCACATCGTAATGTAGCTTCATGATGGCTTTGTTGAGCATCTTTACGGCGTCCGGATTGGCAAAATCAACCGACTCATTGTTGTATTTATTGATTTTCACAAACGATTCAAGTTCTGGCCAAACGGCTATTAGCTGTTTGAAATCGTACAGGAAACGATGTGGATTTCGTGGATGAAAACCTGTTTTTTCGGCGGCGCTTGTTATTTTCTTATCAGTCATTGACATTTTTCGGCGGCTTTTAAATAAAGCAACAAAGTTATAAATGTTTGAAGTGTTCTCAATCGTTTTTTTTTGATTTAACCTGCACATTCATCGTGTTTACCTGTTTTTCTTGAGGAAGTGCCTTCTTTTGATAAAGTTTATCGTTTTTTTTTAACGCAATTTGGTTCCATATTATTTCGCCTGATCTTTAATGTGCTTTATTTCTCCGGAATCTTTCTTTCCTTAATTTTATTAACAATCCTTATTTCAGGAATCGAATTTGGTAACTTTACAAGCCGGAGTATTCTTGTTCAGTATTCCGGTTTATTTGTTTTAATTTACTGACTATGATTCCTTTTACGCATTTACACGTCCATTCTCAATATTCCATTCTGGATGGAGCAGCCAGTGTCCGGCGATTGGTTGCGAAAGCAAAAGCCGATGGTATGACAGCTCTTGCTCTGACCGATCATGGAAATATGTTTGGCACCAAAGAGTTTTACGACGTTTGCAGAAAAGAAGGGATTAAACCTATTCTTGGGTGTGAAACTTACGTTGCAGAAAATTCACGTCACGACAAGAAGGATGCAAAGATTGACCGCTCCGGACATCACCTCATTGTGTTAGCCAAAAACCTGGTCGGTTACCGCAATCTGCTCAAGCTCGTTTCGGCCGCCTATACCGAAGGTTTTTATTATAAACCACGCATCGATAAAGAATTGCTTGAGCTATATCATGAAGGTCTGATTGTTTCTTCGGCCTGTTTGGGTGGAGAAGTCCCGCAACACATCATGGCCGGGCATTTGGATGATGCTGACAAAACCATTCAATGGTTTAAATCAATCTTCGGTGATGATTTTTATCTTGAGTTGCAACGGCATCCTTCTGAATCTCCGGAGATGCGTCAGAATGTCTATGAAAATCAGGTACTCGTGAATGAGCAGATTCTGAAACTGGCAAAGAAGCACGAGGTTAAAATGATTTGTACCAATGACATTCATTTTATTAATCAGGAAGATGCCGATGCACACGATTTGCTCATTTGCCTCAATACCGGGAAGGATCTGGATGATCCTACCCGTATGCGGTACACCAAACAGGAGTGGTTTAAAACCACGGCCGAAATGAATCAATTGTTTGCCGATGTGCCTGAATCATTGGTCACTACTCAGGAAATTAATGATAAAATTGAAGCATACGAGCTGAATTCGGCACCTATTATGCCTGTTTTCCCTATTCCTGAAGAATTCGGAAAAGAAGATGACCTTCGTGCACGATATACCCAGGAAATGCTGCTCGAAGAATTCGGACAGGAGGCCTTCGACCGTCTGGGCGGGTTCGATAAAGTTCTCAGGGTGAAACTCGAATCAGATTATCTTTCGCATCTGGCCTGGGAAGGCGCCAAACCAAGATATGGAGAACCTTTTAGCGACGAAGTCAGAGAACGCATTGAATTTGAACTGAATACCATCAAAACGATGGGTTTCCCGGGATACTTCCTTATCACTCAGGATTTCATCAACGAAGCGCGGAACATGGGAGTTCTGGTCGGGCCGGGCCGTGGTTCGGCTGCAGGGTCGGTAGTTTCTTATTGTGTCGGAATTACCAACATTGATCCGATGAAATACGATCTGCTGTTTGAGCGATTCCTTAACCCCGACCGTGTTTCGATGCCTGATGTGGATATCGACTTCGATGATGATGGTCGCCAAAAAGTTATCGATTACGTTACCAATAAATATGGAGTAGATAAAGTTGCACACATCTGTACGTTCGGAACAATGGCAACGAAACTTGCCATACGAGATGTGTCGCGTGTTTTAAAATTGCCGCTTTTTGAGGCCGATCGTCTGGCCAAGATGGTGCCGGAAGCGCCTAAAATGAATTTTATTACAGCGTTTAAAGACAGTCCGGTGCTGAGGCAGGAATTGTCGTCGCCCAACGACCTGATCAGGGCAACGCTGAAATTTGCGCAGACGCTCGAAGGGTCAGTACGACAAACGGGTGTACATGCCTGTGGAATCCTGATTAGCCGGGATCCGCTTACCGACCACATTCCGGTGATGCCAACCAAGGACGGTGATAAGCTGCTTACAACACAATACGACGGAAAATTTGTGGAAGACATCGGTTTACTGAAAATGGACTTTCTGGGGCTGAAAACCCTTTCCGTCATCAAGGAAACGATTGAAAACATCAAGCTTTCGTGCAAAATTACGGTCGATATGGATAGTCTTCCGGAGAATGACCCGACTACATTGGAACTTTTCAGCAACGGCGATACGACCGGAATCTTCCAGTTTGAGTCACCCGGGATGAAGAAACACCTTCGCAATCTAAAGCCCAGTCGTTTCGAAGATTTGGTAGCTATGAATGCCTTGTATCGTCCGGGTCCGATGGAGTATATTCCTTCGTTCATCAAGCGGAAACATGGTCAGGAAAAAATTGAATACGATCATCCGCTGATGGAACCCTACCTGAAAGACACCTACGGTATTACGGTTTATCAGGAACAGGTTATGCTTCAGTCGAGAGCGCTCGGCGGTTTTACCCGTGGCGATTCCGATTCTCTTCGGAAAGCGATGGGGAAGAAGCAGATTTACATGATGGACAAGCTGAAAAAGAAGTTTCAGGAAGGTTGTATGAATAATCCGAAATTTATTGATGGCTTAAAGGATAGCAGCAAAGATCCGCATAAGCTCATTGATAAAATCTGGAAAGACTGGGAAGCATTTGCCAGTTACGCCTTCAATAAATCGCATTCGGTTTGTTATGCCGCAGTAGCTTACCAGACCGGTTATTTAAAGGCGCACTATCCGGCCGAATTTATGGCTGCCAACATGAGCCGGAACCTTAGTAATATTGTTGAAATCACCAAGCTGATGGAGGAGTGCAACCGCATGGGAATGCATGTTCTTGGACCTGACGTGAGTGAAAGTTATGCCAAGTTTACGGTAAACAAAGACGGAAACATCCGTTTTGGAATGGCTGCAATAAAAGGGGTTGGAGAAGGCGCCGTTCAGGAAATTATTAAAGCCCGCAAGGGAGGCGAATTCAAAGATATTTATGATTTTGTGGAACGCGTAAACCTGCAGTCGGTAAACAAGAAAAATATTGAAGCTTTGACCATGGCCGGAGCATTCGACTCGTTTAAAAAGCATACCAGAAGCCAGTTCTTTGCACCTGATGAGAGGGATCAGACTTTTATTGAAAGACTGATTCGTTATGGGAATTTACTGCAAAACGAGAGTAACAATATGCAACCTTCACTTTTTGGTGAAATGATGTCAACCCAGGCCGTTGAACACCCAGAGCCGCCAGTGGTGCCGGAATGGGCTGATCTTGTACTGCTCGAAAAAGAACGAAGTTTAGTTGGTGTTTACCTGACTTCGCATCCGTTGGATAGATATAAAATCGAAATCGCAACCCTTGCTGCCAAAGATATTTCGTTTAAAGACCTGAACAGTAATATTGGTGCACTGAAAGGCAAGGAAATGACATTTGTCGGGATGGTGACCGAGGCCCGCGAAGCATTCAGTAAAAACGGAAAGCCGTTCTGCTATATGGTTTTAACAGACTATACGGATTCTTATAAGATGTTCTTTTTTGCCAAAGATTACGTCGAATTCGGCAAATACTGCAAAGTGGGTTTGTTCCTTATGGTCAAAGGATCTGTTCAAAACCGATTTAGCGGTGAACAACTTGAATATAAGGTCAGTAATATTGAACTGATGGATGATATCCGGGAGAAATATTTTAAGAGTATTACCGTGAAAGTTCCTTTGCCATCCATTACAGATGAGATGATTACCGAATTGGAGAGACTGACTCAAAACAGCAAAGGGAAATCATTACTGCGATTTGATATCTGGGATCCTGAAACAAAAATGATGGTTAATCTGTTTTCAAGAAACACACGCATTGAAATTACAAATGAATTACTTGCGTTTTTTGAAACACAGGATGATGTTGCTTTTAAAATTAATTAGGCTAATTTTGTGATAGTTTTGAGATTTGTTACAGTATTCACACATAAAATATAATACAATGGCTTTAGAAATTAATGATGCAAATTTTGAAGAATTGGTTCTTCAGTCGGATAAACCGGTTCTTGTTGATTTTTGGGCTGAATGGTGTGGACCTTGCCGCATGGTTGGACCCATTGTTCAGGAACTTTCGGATGATTATGCCGGAAGATTGGTAGTTGGAAAAGTTGACGTTGACAGCAACCCTGGTATCGCTTCCAAATTCGGAATCAGGAATATCCCGACTATTTTATTTTTCAAAGGTGGTGTTGTGGTTGATAAACATGTTGGTGCTGCACCAAAATCAATTCTCTCATCAAAAGTAGATAGCATTCTGTAAATAATATAGTTCAGAAAGAAAAGGCATAAGAAATAGTTGTTTCTTATGCCTTTTTTAGTTTTGCAATGTTTTGTTTTCAGAAATATTGATGGGATTTATTGACAATCAATGACTAATTACCGGCTTCTTGAACAATTTACTCGACATCCAACAGCTTCAGCAATTCGATAATCTCGAATTCATCTCGAAAGAGGTGGTCGAAGGTTTTATTACCGGTTTGCACCGAAGTCCGTTTCACGGTTTTTCGGTCGAATTTGCAGAACACCGTTTGTATAATACCGGAGAATCAACCAAACATATCGACTGGAAACTTTTTGCCCGCAGCGATCGCCTGTATGTGAAACAATACGAAGAAGAAACCAATCTCCGCTGCCAGATTGTGATTGACACTTCTTCATCGATGCTTTTCCCCTTCGAAAAAGGGAAACCGTCGAAGATTAACAAACTGGCTTTTTCGGTTTATTCGGCTGCTGCAATAATCTATCTGTTACGCAGGCAACGCGATGCGGTTGGCCTTTCACTTTTTTCCAACGAGATCGAATTTCATTCAGAGGCACGTTTATCTTCGGTTCATATCGATTTGCTCTATAATCAGCTGGCATCACTGCTGAAACAGGAACAGGCTCTACTGAATAAAAAGACGAATACTGTCGATGCTTTACACATGATTGCTGAAAACATACACAAACGTTCGCTGGTCATTCTGTTCACCGATATGATTGAGCAGGAAAATACCGATGAATTGTTCGAGGCTTTGCAACACCTGAAGTACAATAAACACGAAGTGCTTCTGTTTCATGTGGCTGATCACAGGCAGGAACGTGAATTGGATTTCAGAAACCAACCTTACCGTTTTGTCGATTTGGAGACCGGTGAACACCTTAAGTTTTCGCCGCACGATTTGAAAAGTAATTACCAGAAAGCCGTTTCATCATATTTTGAAGAGTTGCTTGTACGATGCGGACAATACCACATCGACCTGGCCGAAGCCGACATCAACGAAGATTTTAAACACGTGCTTTATACTTATTTGCTGAAGAGAAAACGATTGTTTTAGATATCCCATCCCCACGAATCCGTATCAAAAGTCTCTGGTCCGGTCATCCTGAACTTGTGTTAGGATCTCAGCAGATTATATATCAGACCCGAAATGAATTCGGGGTGACGAGGTTCTCGGGTTTTTCGATTTTTAAGACAGCCTCAAATTAGGAATAATTTTTTTGAATTTGAATTTCGCTTTCGAATTGGCTATTCATCGCACTACTTCTCCGAATTTTCAGTGTCTTGGCCTCTCCCTTTTGGGGAGAGGTTGGAGAGGGGCTTTATTTCTCTGCTGGAAATAAATCACAGCTTATCGGGTAATGGTCTGAATGATTAAGTGTTGAAACCTCAAAATTATAGCTGGTAAATTTCGGACTGTACAAAATGTAATCGATGCGGAACGAAGGTAATTTGCCATTGTAGGTACTCGCAGTTCCTTTGCCTGACTGGGTAAAGGAATCTTCCAGATCACCCCTGACAGTATGGTAAGTGAATGATACCGGGGTATCATTAAAATCGCCGCAAACAATCACCGGATATGGACATTGATTCAAATGTTCTCGAAGAGTAGCAGCCTGCTCTGCCCGTTTAATTAAAGCATCCCTGAATTTCAGCCCCAACTCTTTGATTTTCATCTTATTCTTCTCGTTGTTTTCAAAATCGAGCGAGTCGATGGAATTAATATCCTTCGGAAGGAGCCGGTAGGATTGCAAATGACAGTTGTAAACCCTTACCGTATCCGAATTCATCAGGAGATCCGTATAAATGATCATGTTCCCGGAGTTTTCGAACCTGATTTCACCCATGTTAAGAATAGGAAAACGGGTCAGGGTAAGCTGTCCTCCTGCATTACTGGTATGCGCCAGCTGCATGTGGCTGATTTGTGGCAGTTTGCTATCGCCGATATCAAAAATTTGCCGTTTATTGAGTTTGACTTCCTGCAGACAAATGATATCAGCATTGTTCTCTCTCAAATAATTCAGAATATGGTCAGCATTTTCTTTATTCGGGAAATTGCTGTTCCCCATAAAATATTTTACGTTATAACTGATAATCCTGATTCCCTTCTCTTGTGTTTGTTTTCCTGAAAATTGGAGGTAATTGCCGATGTGGTTATATCCGGTAAGAATAACCAGCAGTGAAAGAAGAGTGAATTTAGGCTTGATGATAACCCACAATACCATAAATACCAGGTTAATCACCAGCAGATAAGGATATGCCAGCCCGAACACGGCTGCAACCCACAGTTTTTCCGGACTGAGAAATACAGAAACAGTAGCAAGTACAAGTGCAGTCGCAGCAACCAGATTCAGGAGTAAAAGCGTATATACAAAAAACTGTTTCAAAGGGATTGTGGTTTAAGTTCCAGCTTCACATTCGTTCGCCTGCGTTTGTTACAAATGTATGAAATGAGCCGGTATTTCCAAGCACACAAGTTTATCCGAAGGTAAATATGTTCAGTTAAGAATAGAATGCTGCTGCTCCTGAAATCACAACTTCCAGGGCAACAAATCAGATTGAATTTCCGCAGACCGATTTTCGAGCAATGCTTTAGTTCCAACTTGATGTCGCAATTGGCGATTTCAAGTTGGTAAGCTCTTTATTGGTTAATTCAAACATGAAATCAGCCGGGAACCTAAACTATTGATTGGGTGACTTTTAGTCACCCAATCAATAGTACACAAATCTTTTTTTTAACCACCCCAATTCTCGCGATCCAAACTTCGGTACTGAATAGCTTCTGACAAATGATGGCTTTCCACCCGTTCGCTACCTTCCATATCGGCAATGGTGCGCGAAACCTTCAGGATACGATCGTAAGCACGAGCCGATAAACCAAGTTTTTCCATCGCATTTTTCAGCAAACTGCTACTCGCTTCATCCAGATCGACGTATTGTCGGATCATTTTCGACGACATTTGCGCATTGCAAAAAACGCCCTCGCTTTTGGCAAATCGCTGCGATTGTATTTCGCGGGCTTTGATTACCCGCTCGCGAATGGCAATACTCGGCTCAGTTGCTGTCTGATCTGATAGCTTTTTAAAAGGTACCGGCACTACTTCCAAATGAATGTCGATGCGATCGAGTAGTGGACCCGAAATTTTGTTGAGGTATTTGGGAACCATTCCCGGTGCGCAAACGCATTCTCTGGTCGGATGATTGTAATAACCGCAAGGGCAGGGGTTCATCGAAGTTACAAGCATAAAACTGGCCGGATATTCCACCGTAAATTTAGCTCGTGAAATGGTAATCGTCCGGTCTTCCAGAGGTTGGCGCATCACTTCAAGCACCTGCCTTTTGAATTCAGGTAATTCATCCAGAAAAAGTACGCCATTGTGAGCCAGGCTTATTTCTCCCGGTTGCGGAAATGCTCCGCCGCCAACGAGTGCGACATCCGAAATTGTATGGTGCGGACTTCGAAATGGCCGTTGTGTCATCAGCGAAGTTTCTCGGTCGATCTTTCCAACTACGGAATGTATTTTGGTGGTTTCCAGTGCTTCCCGAAGGGTGAAAGGTGGAAGTATGGTAGGTATTCTCTTGGCAAGCATTGTTTTTCCTGCACCTGGAGGACCGATCAGAAGTATATTGTGGCCGCCAGCCGCAGCAATCTCAAGCGCTCGCTTTACATTTTCCTGCCCTTTGACGTCAGAAAAATCGACATCACACTCATTTGTTTTCGTGAAGAATTCTTCGCGGGTATTTACGATGGTCTTTTCCAGTTCAACTTCGTCGTTGAAAAAACCGACTACTTCGCTCAGGCTTTCTACTCCGTATACTTTTAGGGTATCGACGACAGCTGCTTCGCGTGCGTTTTCCTTCGGAAGGATAAAACCTTCGAAGCCTTCTTCACGTGCTTTAATGGCAATGGGCAAAGCGCCTTTTACTGGCTGAAGATTTCCATCGAGCGACAATTCGCCCATCATGATGTATTTCGATACTTTTTCAGGTTTGATTTGTTCTGAAGCAGCCAGGATGCCAATAGCCAAAGGTAAATCGTAAGCCGAACCTTCTTTGCGGATATCGGCTGGTGCCATGTTAATGACTACTTTTTTACGCGGCCATTTAAAATTATTAAGTCGCATGGCCGATTCAATGCGCTGCTGACTCTCTTTAACCGCATTATCAGGCAAGCCAACCATAAAGAATTTAATTCCCTGAGAGATTTCCGTTTCAATGGTAATGGTGGTTGCATCGATGCCATGAACAGCACTGGCGAAGGTTTTGATCAGCATGTGGTGGAAATTTGAAAATTGGTTATCCCTAATTTACAAAGACCAATTCAGATGACCAAATTATGTTGAATTTTTTGATTTGATGACTATTCCCGGAATCAGATTTCTTCCATTCTATCCAGCAAGCGGAACATTTGTCCATTAATCCCGCTGATTAATCGTTTGTTGCTTATTATCTCTTCCTCTGATTGGATGTGCTTCCCATCAACTAATTCGTCGCTGCAAAAACTAATCATCCGTTGCAGCGATTTTTCTGTTACCTCAAAATGAAATTGCAGTCCGATAACCTTTTCAGCATAAACAAATGCCTGGTTTAGGCAGATTTCACTTGATGCGATTCGTGTTGCATCCGGCGGCAAATCAAACGTGTCGCCATGCCAGTGAAATACAGGAAACGAATCTTCGTTTTTGCCCAATAAATTGGTTGCAATTGTTTCCTTGGTGGGTGAAATAGGGAACCAACCGATTTCTTTTTCGGTATTTGGATATACTTTAGCGCCCAAAGCAGAAGCAATTAACTGAGCCCCAAGGCAAATTCCGATAACCGTTTTTTTAGCCCGAATGGCATTGCCGATAAATTCTTTTTCTCCGGAAAGCCAATTGTATTTTTCAAAATCGTACACACCCATCGGGCCGCCCATCACAATGAGCCAGTCAAATTCTGAAAGTTCCGGAAGAGATTCATTTTCATAAAATTTAGTTGAACTTAAACGATGCACTTTGGTTTTTGCCCAATCTTCAATGCAGCCTAGGTCTTCGAAATGAACATGTTGTAAATAGTGGATCCGGAGTGTTTTCACTGGCTTATTCCTTTTGACTTTATTTCTTCATGTGTTTATATTTTTCACTCAAAGGTTTCTTTTGTTTTTGTTACGAGTTACGGGTTATGGGTTTCGATATCGCGTAACTCGCAACCCGAAACGCTTATATAGTCATCCTCTTGTGTGTCAAAATTTTGGTCTTGTCATGGATGTTTCATGATATCTAAATTGGCGCTATCGACCATGGTGATCCACTTTCCCATTTTTTTCTGAATAATCCGGAAATGATGCTGATCTTCAGGAGTGACAAAGGAAATGGCTTCACCTGGATTTTCGGCACGACCGGTTCTTCCGATTCGGTGAATATAATCTTTTGGAGAACGGGGTAATTCGTAATTGATCACATACGGCAAAAATTCGATGTCGATACCGCGTGCCAGCAAGTCGGTGGTAACCAAAACACGAAGTTCTCCGGTTTTGAATTCACGCAAAGCTTCTGTACGTGCTCCCTGGCTTTTCTTGCTGTGAATCGCTATCGCATCGATACCGTTTTTACAAAGTTTATCGGCCACATTATCGGCCTGAAAAGTGGATGAGGTGAAAATCAGCACCTGCTTCATTTCTTCCTTTTTAATCAGATATCGAAGCAGCGGACCTTTCTTTTCCAGCGTAACTAAATAGCCTGTTTGTTCGATAAGGTCGATGTTTTCCTTCTCCGGTTCTGTTTTAATAACTACAGGTTTGTGCAGAATAATCTGGTTAATGCCGCTCAATTTATCGCTCAGCGTAGCCGAAAATAACAGGTTTTGACGTTTCTCCGGCAACAGACTAAATATACGTTTCATCTCTTCCTGAAATCCCAGGCTGAGCATTTTATCCGCTTCGTCTAATACCAGAGTATCGATTTCAGACAGGTGAACCGACTTTGAATCGACCAATTCGAGTAATCGACCCGGAGTAGCCACCAGAATCTGTACGCCTTGTAATCCAATCATTTGCGGATTGATGGACACGCCACCAAATACCGCCAGTGTTTTAATTCGTTCTGGAAGTTCGGATCCAAAAAGAATGAATACGTCTCTCACCTGTACCGCAAGTTCGCGTGTTGGTACAAGCACCAAAACCTTGGCATGTCTGTTTTTAGTGCCTGGGTTGCCTTGTAAGTTGGATAATATTGGCAATACATAACTGGCCGTTTTCCCCGATCCGGTTTGAGCAATTCCTAAAACATCCTTCCGGTTTAAAATGGCTGGAATGGCTTCTTTTTGAATTGGGTATGGCTGTATGTAATTTTGATCAGCCAAAACTTTCAGGAGTGCTGGCGATAATCCGAATGAAGAAAATGGCATATTATTTTGAATAAGTTTCAGCGACAAAGATACCTGAAATATTTTTTGGAGCGTGGAAAAATTGAACTTGCTGATTTTAAACTCTATTTCTGGCATCAAAAACACACCAAGGGAACTAATTACCTGAGCAGACTTACTGAGAAAAATCAAAAAATTAAAAGAAATTCAGGATTTGCACTTATATTTTTCTGATATACCCTGACATAATCAACGACCATAGATTGCGGAAAAATGCTGTCGTCGATTCCATTCACGCCACCATAGGTTCCTCCAACAGCCACATTCAACAACAAATGAAATCGTTTGTCGAACGGCCAGGTTTGAAAGCCGGCACCATCGTTTTTTAAAGTATGATAGAGTTTTGAATCGACATAAAACCTCAATTCGCTGGTATCCCACTTCAGGATGTAATTATGAAATTCGGAATAGCAGTCAGATACAGTAGTGATTGCATTTTTTTGCGAATTTGTAATGAAATTATAGTATTGAGTTTGGACTGTCGCGGAAATGAAATAAGGAATGTATCCCAAATTTTCCATGATGTCTATTTCTCCGCTGTCAGGCCAGTCTCCATATTTCCAATCGGTAGGCAACATCCAGATTGCCGGCCACATTCCTTTTCCTTCGGGTAGTTTTGCCCGAACCTCAACTTTCCCATATAGCCAGTCTCCCTTTGTGCGGGTAACTAAACGTGCTGAGGTATAATTTTTACCTTCAAAGTCTTCCTTAAGTGCATTTATGAAAAGAAAACCATCTTTTACTTCGGAATTTTCTAACCGCGAATTGGTATAGTATTGTGCTTCTTCGTTTCCCCATCCACTTCCGCCGACATCATAGCTCCATTTAGACTCGTCAGGCAAACCATTGGTGTTGAATTCATCGCTCCATACCAATTGGTAGTCAGTAATTTCTGGTTTGTTGTCTTTTTTACAAGCCCATAGAGAAAGAGCGAACAGAACAATAGTAAAAAGGGATAATTGTTTCATTGGTGTCGTTTATCTATTTTATCTCCGGAAATTATTTTGCAGTTGACAACTCAAAGGAAAATCTTTTTCTTTCAGAGAACTCTATATTCAAATATACTATTTTCCTGCTAATTAAACTGTTCCGGGGAAATTGTACTTTCCGAAGATCTCCATTACCGTAACGATTGATAGCCGCCCGGTATACCGTTTTTTGACAGCACGACCTGCCACAACTGGTTGCGTCTTGCGCGGAATGATCCGGCTGATGAGAGCAAATAATAAGTCCACATCCTAAAAAAACGTTCGGAATACTGACTCTTAATTTTATCCCAATTCCGAATAAAGTTTTCGTGCCATGCCATGAGTGTTTTATCGTAATCTGGGCCGAAGTTATGCCAGTCTTCCATTACAAATAGACCTTCGATGGCTTTATCGATCTGGATGGCCGAAGGAAGTTGTGCATTTGGAAAAATGTATTTATGTGTCCAAGGATCAATTACTTTTGGCGATCTTATCCGGCCTATTGTATGCAGCAGGAATAATCCATCATCTTTCAGACATCGGTTTGCAACTTCAAAGTAGGTTCTGTAATTCTTTTCCCCAACATGCTCAAACATTCCGACACTCACGACCCGGTCAAACTGTTCATTCAGTTCACGGTAATCCATTAACCGGAATTCAACCGGAAGTTCGGTGCATAATTTTTCCCCAAATTCAAGCTGTTCTTTCGATACGGTAACTCCAACAACCTCAACCTTATATTTCTCGGCAGCATATTTGCCAAAAGCTCCCCAGCCACAACCTATATCAAGTACCCGCATTCCGGGCTGGAGATATAGTTTTTGACAGATTAAATGGAGTTTATTTTCCTGAGCTTCTTTTAGATTCGTAGCATTCTTCCAGTAGCCGCAACTGTAATTCATGAGTGGGTCAAGCATGTTTTGGAAAAGATCATTTCCTAAATCATAGTGCTTTTCGCCAACGATAAATGCCCGCTCTTTTGATTGCAAATTAATGATCCGCAATGTGGCCAACCGAAAGAGAACTGAAACCTTTCTTTGTATTTTCAGATCGAGCCGGGCCCTGACGATTTTAGAGATGAACTCGTCTAATTTCTCTACATCCCACCAGCCATCCATATACGATTCTCCAACTCCCACAGGACCTTCAGTAATTGCTCTTTTGTAAAATTCCTGATTGTGAACCTGAATATCCCAGGGATGACTCCCATCGATTTGAATCCCGGCGAATCCCAGAATTTCTTTAGCCAATTTTCCGTAATTGTTTTTCATAACCATTAATTGAAATAACCATTAAAATTTCCAGTTTGCTATTTATTTTCCTGTCATACTGCAATCGGCAAAGCTCGCGCCAACAGCCTGGATTAGGCAATGCGTTAGTTGTCTGGAATTTTTATCTATCGTCCAATTAATCTAAACCAAATCTCAGGATTTTAATTCTTCCGTACCATCGGCGTACAGCGCAAACCGGCCTTTGTTGCGATCATGCGCCTGCTCGTGTTTTGGCCATGGCCAACCGCCAAATTGTGTGCGTTGGAAATCCTCAAAGGCCTCCTGTATTTCAGCTTTCGAGTTCATCACAAAAGGCCCGTATTGCACAACCGGTTCGTCGATTGGTTTTCCCTGCAACATCAGTAAAAAACAATCTTCGTTTTCTGCCTGAAGTAAAATTTCAGTAGCTGCATTTACCTGTACCGAATGGTAAGCAGGAATTATTTCATCTTCAATTTTTAAGCCCTGACCTTTATAAAAATACAGTGTTCTGTTTACATCAGCACTGGCTTTAGGCAGAATCCATTTTGCGCCTGCTTCCAGTTTGATGGTCAAAATAGCAACCTCATGTTCCGGATTGGCAGCCCACGAATCAGGCGTTGGACCTGGTGCATGCAAATTGGATATCGATCCGGCAATAATGTTGATTTCGATCGATTTCCCTTTATTGTCGGTTTCTTTCAATACCGGAATACTGTCTTCCCACAACATTTTGAAATACGGCTCAACAAATTTACTGGCTTTGGGTAAATTCAGCCAGATCTGGAAAAGTTCCATGGGGTTTTCTTTATCCTGATGAACGAGTGGAAACATTTCGGAATGTTGAACGCCTTTTCCTGCTGTCATCCATTGCACATCGCCTTTGCCAAAACGTCCGGCAGCACCCAACGAATCGGTATGATCAACCAATCCTTCCTTTACCACAGTGACTGTTTCAAACCCACGATGCGGATGATAAGGAAACCCCGGAATTGTTTGGCCGTGGTACATTCTCCAGCCATCTTTTACCGTAAAATCCTGCCCAATGTTCCGCCCTTTCAGTGAAGCCGCAGGTCCCATTTCAGCATTTCCTCTTGGATATTCATCGCGATGATGAACACAAAAAATAAAAGGATCGAGTGTTTCCCACTGAAATCCAAGCGGTTTTATTTTAAGAATTTTTTTTTGTTCCATTGCTTTATTTTATTGCTTAACTGTTTACAACAGATGAACAACAGAATGGTTGAATCTGGTATTTCGAATCGTTACAACCAACTTTTTAGGTATTCAAAGTGTTTTATAGTCTACGTTCAAACAGAACATTATGAACCGCATACGTTTGGAAGCTTTTAGCGACGGAGTATTGGCAATAATCATCACCATAATGGTTTTGGAAATAAAAGTACCGCATGGCAACGATTTCAATGCACTGAAACCACTGATTCCGGTAGTTGTAAGTTATGTGTTAAGTTTTATCTATTTGGGTATTTACTGGAATAATCATCATCACATGATGCACACGGTAAAACGTGTATCAGGCGCGATTCTATGGGCAAACCTTCATCTGCTTTTCTGGTTATCACTTGTGCCATTTGTAACTGGCTGGATTGGGGAGAATCATTTCGACCCGATACCGATGGCACTTTATGGGATTGTTCTGCTGATGGCGGCCATTGCTTATTTCATTCTTCAAAACCAGATTATTAAATCCCAGGGAAAAAACTCTTTGCTCGAAAGAGCTATTGGCAATGATCTAAAAGGGAAGATCTCTCCTATTATTTATTCGGTGGCAATTCTTTCCAATTTTTTGAGTCAGTGGATTTCCGGAAGTCTATATATCTTAGTTGCATTAATCTGGCTCATTCCTGATAAACGGATTGAAATTACACTTAAGCTTGAAGACGAATCAAAAGTTGCAAGAAAAATAAAAAATAAATAGTTGAGCTGATTTTTAGAAATACAAATTATTCAAAATGAAAACGAACAAGTAAGTACAACTTATTTTTCGGTTTAAAATCTGAATTATTTAGTCTGTAATTTTTACGATTGATTATCCTTTTATTCAAAATCAAATTGGATAAAAGTTAGCGTCCAAACATCTATCTAAAATCGATTAACAACCTGATTAACAAACTCCTTATTCTCCGAATCGAAACAATTTAAAACTTCAACTGTTAGTGTTTATGATGAGAAATTTTAGAGAATAATTTGAATATCACCTAAAATTATAGCAATATGGATTTAAGTACAAAAAAATGTCTTCCCTGCGAAGGAGGAGCTCCTGCTTTTGACCCGAAACAAATCGCAGAATACAGAGAAAATATTGAAGATGGTTGGAATGTTATCGCTTACAAAAAAATAACAAAGGATTTTCATTTTGGGAAATATGATCAAACAATAAGCTTTGTGAATAAAGTGGCTGCATTGGCTGAAGAAGAAAATCACCATCCGGTTCTGCACGTTTATTATGGGCATGTTGTTGTTGAATTGTGGACCCATTCTGTAAACGGACTATCGGAGAATGATTTTATTTTAGCGGCAAAGATTGACAAGTTGTAATTCGGTTTGTAAAACTTTCAGAAATGAAAAAGGGTAGAATTTTCATTCCACCCTTTTCTGTATTTTGCAAGTACACCCGTCACTCCGAATTTATTTCGGGGTCTGACTTTAGGTGTGATGAGATCCTAAAACGAGCTCAGGAAAACATAGACTTAATTTTATTTCCGCTGAACTTTGGTCCAGGTATCTTTCAATTGAACAGTGCGGTTGAAAACGAGTTTTTCTGAACTGGAATCCGAATCAACATTAAAATATCCCAAACGTTCGAACTGGAAGTGATCCAATGCTTTGGCATCTTTCACAAATGGCTCAATGTAGCATTTTGGTAAAACATGCAGTGAGTCATGGTTCATAAATTCCTTGAAGTCGGTGTCTTTGTGTCCATCGGGTTCTTCGTCGGAGAACAGACGGTCGTACAAACGAATTTCCGCTTCTACATTTTCGGTGGCCGAAACCCAGTGAAGAGTCGATTTTACCTTGCGTCCATCAGGCGAATTTCCACCCCTTGAAGCAGGATCGTAAGTGCAATGGATCTCAGTAATTTCACCTTTGGCATCTTTCACAACATCGGTACAAGTAATGAAATACGCGTAACGTAAACGAACTTCTTTTCCGGGCGACAGACGGTAGAATTTCTTCGGTGGATCTTCCATGAAGTCGTCGCGTTCGATGTACAGTTCGCGGGTAAATGGTACCAACCGTGTTCCCATTGAAGGATCTTCAGGGTTGTTTATGGCTTCAAGCTGTTCAATCACGCCTTCCGGGCAGTTGGTAATAACCACTTTCAGTGGATTCAATACACCCATCACGCGTTGTGCCCGTTTATTCAGGTCTTCGCGGATACTGTATTCCAAAAGAGCCACATCAATTACTCCATCAGTTTTAGTGACGCCGATACGCTCAGCAAAATTCCGGAGCGATTCCGGAGTATAACCACGGCGGCGTAAACCACAAATGGTTGGCATTCTTGGGTCGTCCCATCCTGTAACATGATTATCTTTTACCAGCTCGAGTAATTTTCGTTTGCTCATCACCGTGTAAGTCAGGTTTAAACGGGCAAATTCAATCTGTCGCGGACGATAATCAGAGTCTTTTAGTTGATCGATGAACCAGTCGTACAATGGCCGGTGAACTTCGAATTCAAGTGTGCAGATAGAGTGGGTAATTCCTTCCCAGTAGTCGCACTGTCCGTGGGCGAAATCGTACATCGGGTAAATGCACCATTTGTCGCCGGTGCGGTGATGCGGAGCTTTCATGATCCGGTAGAGGATCGGATCGCGCATGTGCATGTTGGGCGATGACATAGCAATTTTAGCACGCAAAACCCGTCCGCCTTCATCGAATTCTCCGGTTTTCATGCGCATAAATAAATCAAGATTTTCTTCAACCGACCTACTCCTGAAAGGACTTTCGATTCCTGGTCGGGTAGGAGTTCCTTTTTGGGTGCTGATGGTCTCCGCGTCCTGATCGTCGATGTATGCTTTCCCTTCCTGAATCAGTTTAACTGCGAACCCGAAAAGCCGATCGAAATAATCAGAAGCATAAAGTTCGCTGTTGTTCCAGGTAAATCCCAGCCATTTAACATCTTCCTTGATGGAATCCACGTATTCGGTTTCTTCTCTTGAAGGATTGGTGTCGTCGAATCTCAGATTGGTCAACCCATCGTATTTCTGAGCGGTTCCAAAATTCAGGCATATGGATTTTGCATGGCCAATGTGAAGGTATCCGTTGGGTTCCGGGGGAAAACGGGTATGCACACGTCCTTTGTTTTTACCGGTTTTTAGTTCTTCCTCAATAATCTGATGAATAAAGTTGTTGGATTTCACCAGATTATCACTTTCAATCGCATGTTCGCTCATTGTATTCAGTTTAAAAAATCACTTTTGTAAATGTGACTGCCGACAAAAGTACAAAATGATTTCAGCTATCAGATATTTAGGCGTTTGAAAATTGAATTCCGGAACAATAAAATTAATTTTGCTTCCTGAAAATTAAATCCGAATACCATGGCGCTGATTGAAATTGAAGGAATGGAGTTTTATGCTTTTCACGGGCATTTTGAAGTTGAGAAAGTTGCGGGGAACCGGTTTTTAGTCAACCTGAAAATAGAAGCCGATTACAGCAAAGCCGGACGGACTGACAGGCTGGAAGATACCCTTGATTACCAGAAATCTTATTTGGCCGTGAAGGAGGAGATGGCTATTCCTTCCGATCTGCTTGAACATGTAGCGCAACGCATCATTAACCGAATAAAGTCTGAATTTCCTGAAGCACAAAAAGTTTCAGTAAAAGTTTCGAAAATGAACCCGCCTATGGGTGGACAGATTCGAAAAGTGAGTGTGACGATGGAGGGATAGAAAATCAAGTCAGGGCTTCACTTGAAGCAAAGCCCTGACTCGGAAATACCTATTTCACCTTTGAAAATCTCACCAACTCCGAAGCATGAGGATCAACTGAAACCGTGTATTTATCATCTATTGTGCCTTTGTCTCCCTTGCTCCATAAGTCTGTTACCGAGTAGTTTCCACTCAGACCCAATTCAGAAAGAGTAACCGAAACTTCGGATGTTCCGGCATCGTTGATATTAAAGAAAGCCACATACTTGTCATCAGAATCCGGCACGTCTGCTGTCCAGACAATCAGCCCGTTTTCGTTCCTGAGTTGTTTGTTATTTGAACTGTGCTGATTCACTGCAAGCACCTCGTCATTGGTTAGTAGCGAAAGGGTGAATTCATCGTTGGTAGGCAAATCACCACCAAACATCAGGGGAGAGCGGAACATTGACCAAAGATTCATCAGCGTGTATTGTTCCGGTTTGGTAAATCCAGTCATACGATCAGCGCCTCTTTCAGCCCGCAATGCAATGTGTCCGAGCGGAAGCATATCAGCATCGGGCCAGTGACCTTCGCCAATGTATGGTGCCCAGTCGGCGCAACGTTTAAACTGTGGTTTAAGGGCATCCCAGTTGTCCCAGAAATCGTCACAAATACGCCACAGATTGGCATGGTTCATTATATGACCCGCTTTTTCGAGAGGAGTTGCTCCTGGCGAAGTGGAGAAAACCATCGGACGGCCACTTTGGTCGATGGCTTTTCGAATCATCGCAATTTCACCATGGTGATATGGTCTTGATAAATCGTCAACTTTCACATAATCGACACCCCATGAAGCGTACAGGTTGAAAATTGAATTGTAATATTCCTGAGCACCGGTTTTTAAGGTATCAATGGTGTACATATCGTGCAGCCATTTACACTGTAGCGAGTCCGAATAAATGTCGGAGGCTTTTACATCGGTTCCTATTACCTGAAGGTTCTTCTTTACGGCTTCAACCGGAATTCCACGCATCAGGTGAATACCGAATTTCAGGTTTTTTGAATGAATGTAGTCAGCCAGCGGTTTGAACCCATTTCCATCAGCAGCCGAAGGAAATTTTTTGACCGCAGGTAAAAGACGACCGTATTCATCCATTGAATAAACAGGATTATCTTCGTTGTATCCGCCTGCTTTGTCGTTTTCAACGAACCATCGAATATCAACAACGATGTATTCCCACCCATGCTGTTTCAAGTTTTCTGACATATAGTCGGCATTGGCTTTTACCTCCGATTCGGTTACTGTTGGCCCGTAACAATCCCAGCTATTCCATCCCATTGGAGGCGTTTTGGCATATTGCCAGAATTCTTTATCCTGATTAGCGGCAACGGTTGTTGGCTTTTTACCTGTGCATGCCACTGCAAAAATTAAAGGCAAAACAAGAAAGTAGATTTTGAATTGGATTTTCATTCCAGTAGGTTTTTCAGATTGATCTTTAACTATTTCTATTAAAAGTGTAAATATAACATTTATACTTTTTTCTGAAAATAATTTGAATGATCAATTTGTCTGATACTTGTTTCCGAATGATTGGGTAGAATTGGGATCTCGTTTATTTCCATATTACAGAACGCATGGAAATACTGCCCAACTGAAAGCCGGTATTGAAAAACTCCGGAAATTCATCTTTTGATTTGAATCCTAAAGCATAAATGAGCGGCAAAAAATGATCGTATGAAGGATGTGCCATTTTTGCCAGGGAACCCATCTTCTGGAAGTTTACAACTGATTGAGCATCATTTGTTTCAATCCAGTTTGCAATCTTTGTGTCGAAATCGGAAGCCCATTCAGGGATTTGTTCGTTAAACTGAAGAAGTCTGAGGTTGTGAACAATGTTTCCGCTTCCGATGACCATGACTCCTTTTTCACGAAGTTTTGCCAGTTGTCTGGCCAGTTCGAAATGAAACTCAGGAGGTTTTGAATAGTCGATACTGAGCTGAAAAACAGGAATATCGGCCATTGGAAACATTGGTTTTAAAACCGACCAGGTTCCGTGATCGAGCCCCCAGTCAAAATTCGGTCTGATCAAATCTTTAGGCTGCATTTGTTGGACAAATTCAGCCATTTCAGGAGACCCGGGAACTGAATATTGCTGGCGAAATAATTCGTCGGAAAATCCACTAAAGTCATGAATGGTTCGTGGTTTTTCCATTGCGGTTACGAAGGTTCCGGAAGTCAGCCAGTGTGCCGAAATACACAGTATGGCTTGTGGACGTGGCATTTGTTTCCCAATTTCAGCCCATTTCCTGTTGAACACATTGTCTTCAATTGCATTCGCCGGACTTCCGTGACCGACAAAAAGAAGGGGCATGCGTTCTGATGGGATCAGACTATCTGTCAATTTTGTTAATTCTTTCATATCAATTGCTTACCAGATGAGGGGAAATAATGATAGTCAGAAATCAACCGAAAATATTCAGCCGATTTCTGACCAACATCCGATTTCAATTCAGATCAGGAGAAACGAACAAAGAGGTCTTTCCCGTGTCTTCTGACTTTTGCAGCTGAACTTAAATGATCTTTTTCGGCGTCGCGGTAACCAAGAGCCATAACTACAGTGCTGTGCAAGCCTTTTTCTTTCAATCCAAGAACAGTATCCAAAGCATCCGCGTCAAATCCTTCCATTGGAGTCGCATCCACCTCTTCTTCAGCAGCTGCAAGCAATCCGGTTCCTAACGCGATGTAAGCCTGCCGTGAATTCCATTCCAGAAGTTGTTCCTTATTTTTCCCGGTTACAGCGCCAGTAATCATGTTACGCAAACCATTCAGTGATTCCAGCGAAACTCCCCGCAGTTCAGCGATCTGATTCAGATATTTATCAATGCTGAGGTCACTAATATCTGTCCATGCAGCAAATACAAGCACATGCGAACCTTCGGTTATTTGCGGCTGATTGTAAATCGGAACTGCGATTTTAGCTTTAAGTTCTTTGTTTTCAATAACCATAACTGTAAATGGCTGAAGACCAATTGATGTTGGTGCCAGTTGAATAGCTTCCAGTATGTTTTCCAGTTTTTCTGACGGAATTTTTATTCCGTTCATTCGTTTTGTGGCATATCGCCACTTCAAGTCTGTTATTACGCTCATTTTCGTTTTTTTTATGCTTGTTTCTTTATTTTTTGTTTTTTCTTGTCTAATTAATATTCAATGGTTACTTTTAGTGCCTCAATAGTACAAAGTAACTTTTGAATATACAAGTAGGAATTTAATAAATACAAGGAAACATGGAAGTAACTATTGCAGATGGTCAGCTTGTTGACCTTCAGGAAAAAATAGAACTATTTTTTGAAGAAGGAAAAGCAAATCATCAATTTTGTCCGGTTCGCGATATTCTCGACCGATTCGGAGATAAATGGTCGCTGTTGGCTATCCTGAATTTAGGTTATTCAGGGAAAACGCGTTTTAACGAATTGAAAAGTAAAATCGATGGAATTTCGCAGCGAATGCTGACAGTGACCCTTCGGTCGCTCGAACGCGACGGACTGATTACCCGTCAGATATTTGCTGAAGTGCCACCCCGGGTGGAATATGAACTGACTCAGCTAGGTCGAAGTTTGCTTCAGCAGATTTTTGAACTGGCTCAATGGGCTTCGGTCAGGGTGGACGAAATTGTCAGGGCACGTGCTGAATACGACAAGCGTTTGCAATAAGCTATTTTTTTGATGAGTACTAACTTTTCTTGTGGTTTGGGGAATTATTTTGTTATCTTTGCCAACCCAAAATGGGGAAAATCAAAACGTATTGGTTCCTTGGCCGAGTGGTTAGGCAGCGGTCTGCAAAACCGTCAACGGCGGTTCGAATCCGCCAGGAACCTCAAAGCATTGAAAAAAAAGTGTTCATCTGATGAGCACTTTTTTTTGTTCCAATAAAAAGCATTTATGAATTCTCTATTAGTCCGGTATTCTGTTCTATTTGTTTTCCTGATCAGTCTTTGTAGCTGGGGAGAAAAAGCGCACCGAAAAATTAATTCTTCTTGTGTCGGATTTTTTCCGAAAGAAATCGAACAGTTGAAAGTCTGGGCTCCAGTTCTTGCCACTCACGCTTCGGATGCCGATCTGCGAAAGAGTACCGATAAAACTGAATTTGTAAAGCACTTTATTGATATCGATAATTATGATGACTTCATTGATACCCATAAGATTGAAGAAAATTTCGATGTTGCCTGTTTGAAATACGGGAAGGCAAAAGTGATGGAGGAAGGAACTTTGCCATGGGTCACCGATTCAACCTATTTGGCGCTGGTTCAGAACTTCAAAACGGGCAAATGGGAACAGGCGGTTTTGTCAGCCGCTGATCTGGGACATTATGTTGGCGACGGGTTTATGCCTCTTCACCTCACGGCAAATTACAATGGTCAGATGAGTTCTCAAACCGGAATTCACCGGCGCTATGAGGAAACAATGATCGATCGGAATATCGACGGAGTTCAATTTAAAGTCTCAGAAATTCACAAGATTGATCGGGTTCAGTCGTACATCTTCAATTATTTATATGCCAATAATTCCTATGTCGGATTGCTACTTCAGGCCGATAAACGTGCTTACGATCAGGCGGGGAAACAATACAATGATATTTATTACGAAAGTCTTTGGAATAAAACTCGTCTGTTTACTGTTGATTTACTCGAAAAATCGGCAAAAAAACTGGCTGAATTAATCTACACAGCATGGCTTGAGGCTGGGAAACCTCAGATTCCTGATAGCCACAGCAAAAATAAATAGTGTTTATTTGAAACACTTAATTTTCGTCGTTCTGTTTCGGTTTTGTGGCCTTTATAACTCTAAGTTTCGGTTTTTCTTTGGTCACTGTTTTTTCCTCAGGAACAGGCTTTGTCTCTTCTTTTGCCGGTCCACGCTTATAGATGATCAGCCCGTTCAGGAAATTACGGAGTAATTGATCGCCACATTCCTTGTAATTCGGGTGTTCTTCAGTTCTGAACAAGGCATTGATTTCGCTTCTTGTCACCGTAAAATCGACCAGTTTTAAAATCTCAATAATATCTTCGTCGCGAAGTTTCAGGGCAACACGTAGTTTTTTGAGAATATCGTTGTTCGTCATGGAAATATAATGTTTGAGGTCTTGAAATCTATCGGGCAAAGAAACGAAAAACTTCAGAAGGTAACTATCGATTGATTACACGAACATGGAAATTAGTCATGATTTTACACGAAGAGGGATCCGTGATAAAAATATCGCCATTCTTCTGGCCTTTTTTTCGTTACCCCGAAATGGTGAAATGCGACAAGCTCATGTCATCGGCATGTACAATTCTGATTTTCGCATTTCCGTTTAATATGTTCGTCAGGAGCAGGAATATACTCTTCATTCAATTTCCGGAGACCTGACCTGCCTTGACGGATTATTGTAAACTTCAGAATACTTTTTTCTGAACCTTGATTTTTTTTGGCTATTTTGCAATCGCTTAAAAAGAGTCATTACAATGAAAAAAATACTTGCCTATATTCTTAGTTCCCTATATTGGTCGATTTTTGGAATTCTGTTAGTCCTGTTTCATCCTGTTCAGATGTTAACCGAATGGATTTGGGGTTATCGGGTGCGTAAAAAGGTAGTTGATATTATGAACTACGGCTTACTTTATTCTTTGTGGATTTTGGGAACCAAAATCACTTTTCGCGGATTGGAAAAAATTCCACAAAATCGTCCTCTCATTATTGTGTCCAATCATCAAACGACCATTGACATTCCTGCTGTAGTTATTGGATTCAAAAAAAATCATCCGAAGTTTATTTCTAAAATCGAACTGGGGAAAGGAATTCCAAGCATTTCGTACAATCTTCGTCATGGCGGATCGGTACTGATTGACCGTAAAAATCCCAGACAGTCGGTTAAGGATATTTTGACGCTGGGTAAACACATCGAAGAGAAGAACTATGCAGCTTGTATTTTTCCTGAAGGAACACGAACCAAAGACGGTAAATTGAAACCATTTATGCCTGCCGGTATTGCATCGTTATACAAAACGGCACCTTCGGCTCTCATTGTTCCGTTTGCTATCGACGGCAACTATGAATTAATGAAACATGGCTATTTCCCAATGACCTTGGGCGTTGATCTGAAGCTTACTGTTTTCGATCCAATTGATCCAAAAGGAATGGATATGACTGAACTGGCCCGGAAGATTGAAGATATAATCAGGAAGGAATTGGGGCAGTAAATCCCGTCACCAACTTTTTTATCCAAAGACAAATGTATTGTAGTAAGACCTGAGAAAGCTGGATCCCGGCTTATTTCTTCTCCATAAAATCAGCTCCAACAAATTGTTTGATCCAATCCATCGAGCCATAATTTTTTTGAATTTCTGCCCTGAATTTTCTGGCTTCTTCAGTTTGGTTGGTTTCATACAGCGATTTCAGGATAAATGCCCGCAACAACAATTTCTGCCAGTTGCATTTCTGTGTGTTTTGTGCATCCATTAATTTTAGAGCCTTCTTGTAATAAATTAAACCTTCGGTTTTATCGCCACCAAAAACAGCCGGACGATATTGAAGGGAGTTGCCTTTTTCTATGTAACCCATCGGCTCTTCCGGATCGAGATCGATTGCCTTTTCAACATGATACATACTTTTCGGACCCAGGAACGGAGCTTTGTAGAAAGCAAGAGCAATTTTATATCCGCAAAATGCACCTGCCAGGCTATGAAGCTGAGCATTTTCAGGGTGTTCTTCCAGCAGTTTATCCAGGTAAACATCAGCTTTGTTTACATATGCTCTTGCCAAATCTTTATTGTGCGCCCCCAACTCGAAGCCGACCAATCCGTACATGGCTTTTACCATCTCCAACTGCCAGTCCAGATCATCAGAATTGACATGTTCCATCTCTCCAATGAGGCCAATCCAGGGTGTCATATTGCCAGCCTGGTAGCTTTCAAAAAAAGAGCATTGGTAATAAGCCAGATCTTTTTTCTGCGCAGTGGCTATTAATATCGGGAATAACATCAAAAATATCAGTCCTGAAATCTTATTTTTCGTCCCTTCCATTCGGTTTCTTTTCTAATTCTTCGGTAAATAGTATAAAAAACAATTGCGCTAAAACTGATCATTTGCAACGGATGCAGCAAAACAGACCAAACACGGTTTTGACGGCCAGCCCATGCTACCAGCAAACGGTTGACGATGACCAATAGTACAAAAAATCCAAGGAATTGATATCCTAAAGCATTCCAGACAATCGCCGGGCCCAGAAAAATTACGAGCCAAAATCCAGTCATGACAGTCCTTTTGCCACCGAAATACTCGTGAATGTTGCGCGAAAACCCCAGAACTGCTTCATCCAGATGGCGATACATGCGGCAGAAAATATCGTTGTTCCCCAGCAATACAGCCATTTTTAATCCTTTAGACTTAACCATTCTCGCCAGGCGGATGTCTTCCACGTTTTGGTTCCTGACTTTCAAATGCCATTGATTGTTTTTGTAACTGTCAGCTTCGAACATCATAAATTGCCCGTTTGCCGCCGACAACGACGGAAATTTTGTTTGCTGCACCAGAATCATTGGTAACAAACTTTGAAGTATCCAGTTCATTACCGGCACTGTAAGTTGCTCGGCCAACGATTCCATTTTTTGTTGCGGAAAAACGGATAAAAGCGATAATTTCTTTTTCTGAAAGAAAGCCACAGCTTTAGTGATGGCATCCTTGTTTAATTCCACATCGGCATCCAGAAAAATGAGGTATTTCCCCGTCGCTTTCTGTGCCAGTTGATGACAGGCGAAATTTTTACCCAGCCAATCCTCCGGAAGTTTCTTTCCCAAAAACCAGTGAATCCGTTCGTCTTCACCGGCAAACCAGTTCAGAATTTCTTCCGTATTGTCGGACGAATGATCATTGCAAACAATCACTTCGAGCGCTGGATAATCCAGATGCAGAATGCCGCTCAGCAAACGACCGATTGTCGCTTCCTCGTTCCGGGCCGGAATCAGGATCGATACTTTGGGGAAGTCGATCGGTTTTTCCTCCGGAAGATGAAGTCCAGACAAGAGGTTCATCAGCGAAATCAACGTCCGGAGTGCCAGAAAAAACAGTATGAACCAGGCGAGAACTTCCATTATTCGGTTTGTTTTGAAATGCAGGATTGATAAAATGAATGGTATGCTTTTTCTATGGTTTCAGCTGTTCGCTCTCCGGAGTAATTTTTCAGGTAAATTCTGATTTCGGGACGCGCCAAACTAAAATGATCGACCAGAACAACTGCGAGTGCAATGATGGAATGATTTTGCGGATTACCTGCAATCCGGACAAATCCACGCTGAAATGCAAAGTTCTGCAGGTGATGCGAAATGATTTCTCCTGAAGGATAAATCGTAACTACATTGCCTGTTTCCTGCAGCAATTCGTTGGCATAACCGATCGATTCAATCAGATCACGACTGTTTTTGCGAACCGAAAATACACCACAACGGGTTAGGAACATTCGTTTGGACAACTCTTCCTCCAGCATCATGACATGAAACCTGCGCCTGAATATTTTATTGCACAGGTACATCGACCAATATCCGTCGTACAGGCTGAAGTGGTTTTGCAGCAGAAGTACCGACTGACCTTCAGGAAAAACATCATCGGTAATCACACTGATTTCCCGGAAGTGAATTTTTTGTAATACCCTGAAATAGGAACTGTAAAACCACAGCGAAATCGCATTATAGTTGTCTTTGATCATCGTAATTGGTTTTTAAGCTGATACAATTTCCACCAGGGGGTGTGTGGCGATTCGTGGTGTTCGAAATGATACCCGAAAAAGTAGCATGAAAGCATGGCCCACCAATGTGGCCCTTTTTGCGTGCGGGCATGGTGCGGCAGCATTTTTTCGGTATGCGGTAGCCGATGCGGCAGATAGGTTCCGAAATAAAACAGCTGGAAAGTTGCCAGAACAGAAGGCAGAATCCAGAAAAGAATTAAATTCCACTCGTCGACCCAAGTTTGAATAAGATTAAAAATCACGATCAAAGTTAGAAACTGCCACCAGCTCACATAGTTTTTCAGGAAAGAAAACCACCATATCCAAAAGTTTTGCGATTGGGTGCAGTAATCCGGATCGGCTTCGTCTCCCGGAGACCGGTGATGCAGTTTGTGTTTTTCGAGTAGACTGGAATAGGAAAGGGCTGCAAAAAGCCAGGTTGCAAGTCGTCCTATCCCATTGTTAATTGCCCGGTTAGGCGAAACCTGTCCGTGCATGGCGTCGTGGGCCGTAATAAAAAGCCCGGTATACAAATAGGTTTGAATAGCTATATGAATAAACATGATTGGCGAAGAAGAGGAAACTTCGGTGAATGCCAGCAAATAAATCAGATGTGCCAGCCACAATGAAATGATAGTCAGTGCGATCAAAAGTCCCATAGCGAGGTTCGGATTAAAATATTCAGTGTCAGAAAAAAGACAAGCTGCATGACAAAAAGTACGCCTGCAATCCGGTTGTTGAGTTCAACTTTCAGAATTCGTATCATCAGAAATATAAATCCGGAGATCAGAAACCAGTCGATGTAGTTCTGAAGAGGAATACTTCCACCTTCCCAGGTCCACATTCCGATAGCAATGGCAACCGGTTCCATCAGCCAGTCGAAGGCAACCATTACGAAAGCACCAATTAGTGGAAAATACCAGTGATCCCGAATGTTTTTGGCCAGTGCAGCAATACAATAAATCAGGACGAGCCAGTTTAGTCCGATAGTAAGCGGTGTATTCCAGAGTTTAAATCCGAGGGCGTTTCCATATTCATAGTGTCCAAAAAGGAATTGAGTATTCACGCCAATCAGTTCGGCTACAAAGCCAAGAACCGCGATGCAGGAAAAAACCAACCAGCTTTTCGTATTTTTAGGTTCCTGAAAGTACAACAACAGAACGGCAGCCACAACCATTCCGAACGAAGTCAGCTGCTGAAAAAGCGGGCGCAAAGGATGAATCATGAATCCGGCAATCCCGACCAGATACCATAAAATCACGATAATTTTTGCTCCCCGATCATTCAGCAAACGCTTCATTTTACCTGTTTTAACAATTGTTCTTTTACTAATCCGTCAACAATCCGGGCCGACGACAAACACAACGGAATTCCTCCTCCGGGATGCACGCTTCCTCCAACGAAATACAAACCACGAATATCGCTCCTGAAGTTGGCATGGCGATTAAACGAAGCATAGCGACTATTCGAGCTGTTTCCGTAAATAGAACCGTTCACCGAACCCGTTTGTTTACCAATTTCGGGGGGCGAAAGAATTTCTTCGCTTGTGATGTTCTTCTCCAGGTTTTTTCCCAGCATTCGTTCCAGTTTTTCAATAATATGCTGCCGCGATTGTTGTATCATTTTGTCCCAGTTCTGGCCTGTGTCGGCAGGAGCATTAATCATCACAAACCAGTTTTCATATCCTTCGGGTGCATCAGTTGCTTTGTATTTGCAGCTGATGTAAATGTAGACAGTCGGATCGTTATATACGTCTTTTACCTCGAACAAATGTCTGAATTCTTCCTGATAAGCTTCACTGAAGAAAATGTTGTGAATGTCCAGCTCCGGAAATTTTCTTTTCATTCCCCAGTAAAAAATCAAGGCCGACGACGAACGTTCCTCTTTATTGATCTTTGCAAGTCGCTTTGAATCGGGCAGAAGCGAGGAATAAAAATGATGAATATCTACGTCGCTGATCACAATATCTGACGGAATAAATCCGGAATCGAGCCAAACGCCACGAACATTCCCTTTGTCAGTTTCAACTTTGCGGACAGGCTGACCAAAATGAAATTTTACTCCGAGCCGCAATGCTTGTTTTACCAATGATTCAGTAAGCTGAAACATACCATCTTCCGGAATAAAAGCTCCTGTATTGTGTTCCAGATGAGAGATTACGCTCAGGGTTGCAGGTGTTTGGTATGGGTCGCTGCCGTTGTAAGTGGCATACCGGTCGAATAGCTGAACCAGCCTTTTTTCTCTCAGTTCGAGTGTGTTAAATTCGTGCAGACTGCTGAATGCCTGAAGTCGCCTGAAGTTGAACAGTGTTTTCAGTGATTTCAGGTTCATCAGGTTTTTAATGCGATGAAACGAACCGAAGATGAACAGATCGGAAGTCAACTCATATACTTTAGCTGCTTTTTGAAGATAGCGGGTCACTTTGGCTGCCGGAACGTTTAGCTTTTCCTCAACTTCGGCTGACAACCGCTGAATATCGCTGTAAGCTGAAATCTGAGTCCCGTCAGGATAAAAATAGTTGGTAATAATTTCGAGCTTGCGTATGGAGAAATGAAGATCATTATCGAGTAATTCGAATGTCAATTCGGGCAATGTAAGTAATGAAGGGCCTGCATCGAACCTGAAGCCATCAAAATTTCGCTCCGAAACTTTTCCGCCAGCGGTTTCGGATGCCTCGAAAACCTCAACGCAAATTCCCTGACGTGCAAGCCTGATAGCCGAAGCCAGCCCGCCAATCCCGGAACCGATGATAATTGCATGTGTCATAGTTCATTTATAAATGGTATTCTGTCCAGACTTAGTTTTTAACAGTCTGTTTTCCAGTGTCATTCCTGTTATGAAACAAATCCGGGTATAATCAATCTTCCGCGGAAGTAAAAATGATCCGGGCATGTTTCATTAAATTTATGCAAAACAACAAGCTTTCCAAAAATAATTTCGTAATTTACTAAAACATTTTACGATTACTTTGTTTAATAATTGAATGAATAAATTAAACAAATGCAAAAAAAAGTTTTGGTTATTGGAACTGGTCTGGGGGGATTGACAACTGCTTTGCGTTTAGCAAGTAAAGGTTATCAGGTGGAGATGGTCGAGAAATATCACCGTGCAGGTGGCAGACTCAATCTTCTGGAAAAAGGTGGTTTCAAATTCGACATGGCTCCGACATTTTTTAGCATGAGTTATGAATTTCAGGAATTAATAAAAGATTGCAATCTGAAAATGCCTTTCGAATTTGTGGAACTCGATCCGCTTTATTCGGTTCATTTTGAGGGCGATGACAGAAGTTATTTGATTTATAAGGATTTGAAAAAGCTGGCTCTTGAATTTCAGGATCTGGAACCTGATTTTGAAAAGAAGATCCAAAAGTTTCTGAAGGCTGCCGGGCAAATGTTTCACGATACGGAAAATATTGTGATTCAGCAGAATTTCGATTCACTGGCTCAATATTTACTGAAACTGACAAGTGTTCCTATCAAGCATGCTCCTAAAATGTTTTACTCCATGTGGAGCGAAATGGAACGCAATTTTGAATCGTTCGAGGTCAAAGTGATCTTTTCGCTGGTGGGATTTTTCCTTGGAGCAACACCGTTTGATACGCCTGCCGTTTATACTTTGCTGAATTATACGGAGTTGGTTCACGATGGCTATTACAACGTGAAAGGTGGAATGTACAAGATTGTAGAGGGAATACTTCTGGAGTTGGAAAAACTGGGAGTGAAAATTTATTATAATACGGAAATTACCGGTTTTAACGAAGAAAACGGGAATGTCAGTTCCTTTACCGATAGCGAAGGAAAAGAATGGAAGGCCGATCAGTTTGTGGTCAATGCCGATGCTGCCTGGTTTAGAGGTGCAATTATGAAACGACCCGCATTTTCGGAGAAAAAACTGGATCAGAAAAAATGGACTTTGGCCCCATTGACAATCTATCTTGGTTTGGATACTAAGGTGCCGGATATGTACCACCACAATTATTTCCTGAGAAGAAACTTCAGGGAATACGCCGGAAAGATATTCAAAAATAAGATTAAGCTCGATAAACCTTATTATTACGTCAATATTCAGTCGATGCACAACCCCGATTATGCACCTCCCGGTAAAGAATGTGTTTTTATCCTTTGCCCGGTTCCCGATTTACGGTACAAGCCCGATTGGAGTGACGATCAGGAAATTGCTGACGGTATTATTCAGGATTTGAGTGACCGGACAGGATTCGATTTCCATAAACATACAGAAGTTAAAGTTGTTTTAAATCCTGAACACTGGGAGGAAATGTTCGGTTTATATCGGGGTAGCGGCCTCGGATTGGCTCACGATTTGAATCAGGTTGGAGGCTTCAGGCCTAAAAATAAAGATGAGAAATTCAAAAATTTATACTATGTTGGCGCATCAACGATTCCGGGAACCGGACTTCCGATGACTGTCATCAGTTCCCGATTGGTAACCGAAAGAATACAGAAAGACAATGGATTTATACCGCAAAAATAACCTTGATTGCAGTAAAATAACGACTCGCAATTACAGCACATCCTTTTCGCTGGGAGTGCGCATGCTGAGTCTGAAATACCGCGAAGGAATATACAGCATATATGGTTTTGTGCGCTATGCCGACGAAATTGTGGATACCTTTTTTGAGCAGGATCAGCGAACCATTTTTGAGGAATTCAGGCAGGAAACCTTTAAGGCCATTGAGCGTGGCTTCAGCATCAACCCGATTATTGACAGCTTTCAGATGGCCGTCCGCAAATACCATATTGATCGTGAACTGGTTGAAGCTTTTCTCCTGAGTATGGAGATGGATCTCAATTACGATATTTATTCACCCGAAATGTTGAAAACATATATTTATGGCTCTGCCGAAGTGGTCGGGCTGATGTGTCTTCGTGTGTTCTATTTTAATGAACCTGAAAAATATGAACAGCTGGTTGCTCCGGCACGCAAGCTGGGTGAAGCTTTTCAAAAAGTGAATTTTTTACGCGATGCACATGACGATTTCAAAGAGAAAGGCCGTACCTATTTCAAAGACATCGATTTTGCCAATTTTACTGAAGAAACTAAAAAACAGCTGGAAGCCGAAATTGAGCAGGATTTTTTGGAAGCAATGGAAGGAATTCGTCAGTTGAAAAAACAAGTCAGGCTAGGTGTTTACCTGGCTTACACCTATTATGTTCATCTTCTGAAAGAAATCAAGAAAGCCCGTCCGGAGGAAATCCTGAAGAAAAGATACCGCATCACCAATACAAAAAAGAGTTATCTGCTGGTGAATGCCTATCTGAAGAACACGCTGAATATGCTGTAAACTGGCCGCATTCGGATAGTCAGAAAAGAAATATGATCTGTTTAGACTGAGAATTTTTGGAACGGTCTGTTGCATGCAAAATTCGGTTCGCTCCTCAATTTTTTCTATTTTTATACCGAATTACATTTTGAAAAGACCATGATGCTCAAACTACTTTTATATCCAATCTCTGCTATTTATGGGTTTATTGTTTCGATACGGAATTTTTTGTACGATTATAAACTATTCCAATCAACGGAATTTGAAATTCCGGTTATTTCAATTGGAAACATAACCGTTGGCGGAACAGGCAAAACCCCTCATACTGAATATCTGGTAGATCTTTTGCGGAAACAATTCAGAATTGCTACCATTAGCCGCGGATACAAGCGAAAAACAAAAGGTTATCTGGAAGTTGAACTCAACTCATTGGCCACAACCGTTGGCGACGAACCCTTACAGATTAAAACAAAGTTCAATGAAATTCAGGTCATTGTAGATGAGAAAAGAGTAAATGCCATAGAAAATATTCAGAAACAGGAACCTGAACTTTTACCTGATATTATTTTGCTCGACGATGCTTTTCAGCACCGTAGTGTTACAGCCGGGATCAACATTTTACTGATCGATTTTAATCGCCCCATCAACAAGGATATGCTTTTGCCTGCCGGTCGGTTGCGCGAATCAAAATGGCAGATGCGCCGTGCCAATGTGATTATTTACACCAAGTGTCCGCCGGAGATTGCGCCCATAACCCGCCGGATCATTATGAACGATGTAAATCTGCGCCCCTATCAGAACCTCTTTTTTACAACCATGGTCTATCAGCCTCTTTCTCCTGTTTTCCCTGAAGAAGTCATTGATATACCTGATCTTGCATCTGATAAAGTCAATGTTTTACTGGTTACCGGCATCGCTAATCCCGAGCACCTGCACAAGTATCTCATCACGTTTGCCAAAGAAATCATTGAATTAGAATTTCCTGATCACCATAATTTTAAAGATTCAAATATCCAGCAAATCGAACAAACATTTGCCGGAATTGATGCTGAAAAAAAAATAATCATTACCACAGAGAAAGATTCCATGAGGCTGAAGGATATGGATTTATCTCCTTCTATAAAAGCAAACTTATTCTATATTCCACTGAAGATAAAATTCCTCGACAGCGAAGGAAAAAATTTTGACGAAAAAATCATAACCTATGTTAGAGAAAATAAAAGCAACCGCGACCTTCATAAACGAAAAAATAAAAAAGCCAGTTGATGCCGGAATCATTTTAGGTTCAGGACTTGGAGGACTGGTAAAAGAAATAGAAATCGAGCTGACGATCCCGTACAGCGAAATTCCTGATTTCCCGGTTTCAACTGTTGAAGGACATTCAGGAAAACTGATCTTCGGGAAACTGGGTGGAAAGAATGTATTGGCCATGCAGGGTCGGTTTCATTATTACGAAGGTTATTCAATGAAGGAAGTAACCTTTCCTGTTCGGGTAATGAAAATGATGGGAATCAACACTTTGTTTGTTTCGAATGCCTCTGGTGGCATGAATCCTGATTACAAGGTGGGCGATATTATCATCATTTCCGATCACATCAATATGTTTCCGGAACATCCGCTCCGTGGGAAAAATATAAAAGAACTGGGCACTCGTTTTCCTGATATGAGTAAAACATACGATGCTCACCTGCGTAACAAAGCCAAAGCGATTGCCCTGAAAAATGGCATTACGGTTAAAGAAGGCGTTTATGTAGGAGTGTCAGGTCCAACTTTTGAAACCCCTGCCGAATATATGATGTTCCGGCAATTGGGTGCCGATGTGGTTGGTATGTCAACCGTTCCTGAAGTGATTGTTGCCCGCCACATGGATATGACTGTTTTCGGAATTTCAATTGTGACCGATAGCGGCATTCCCGGACAAATTGTTGAGATCTCGCATGAAGAAGTTCAGGAAGTAGCCATGAAAGCCGAACCGAACATGACCCTGATATTAAAGGAACTTGTTGCCGGATTATAACAGAATACATGGAATCACCCGCTGGATACAAAAAGATACCCGTTAAAACCTGGTTCCTAACTTATTCCGGAGAGTTGCCCGAACAACCATCTCCGGATACAATCAAACGGTGGGAGAATCCTCCGGTTGACGAATATCTGGAGATTTACAAAACCGTTGGTGCTGACTGGGGTTGGACTGGCCGTTTGCTAAAATCGAAAGAAGAAGTAACGGAAATTTTAAATTCACAGAACAATGAGCTTTGGTTTTTCTTTGCAGAACAAGAGATCGCCGGGTTTTTTGAACTGGAGCGCACGGAGAATGAAACCGAATTGGTCTACCTGGGACTAAAACCAGAAAGGATAGGAAAGCGATTAGGGCAAAAACTGATTCAGGCAGCGGTATACGTTGCCGGTCAGGATGAGCATAAAGTCTGGCTCCACACATGCGAACGCGACCATCCGACTGCATTGCGGGAATATCTGAAAGCTGGGTTTAAAATCGAAAAGGAATTGGTATCAATGGAATATTATCCTGAATAATCATGAATCTACCGTCATTTGCCGACATCGAAAAAGCGCACGATCGTATTCGTCCGTACATTCATCGCACTCCGGTTTTGAGTTCGCAAAGCATCAACCAGATTGTTGGCGCAGACTTGTTTTTTAAGTGCGAGAATTTTCAGAAAGTCGGTGCTTTCAAGTTTCGCGGGGCCTGCAATTCGGTGTTTTCATTAACTCCGGAAGAAGCGAAAAACGGGGTTTGCACCCATTCGTCGGGCAACCATGCTGCAGCTTTGGCGCTCGCTGCCCGGATGCGAGGTATTCCTGCTTACATTGTGATGCCCGAAAATGCTCCGGAAATCAAAAAAACAGCTGTGGCCGGCTACGGCGCACAAATTACCTACTGCGCACCCACGCTGGAAGCAAGAGAATCAACTTTGAAAAAAGTTGCTGAAAAAACCGGAGCCACCGAAATTCATCCATACAATTATTTCAATGTGATTTGCGGTCAGGGAACTGCCGCCAAGGAACTAATCGAAGAAATAGGAATGTTCGACATCGTAATGGCTCCTGTTGGCGGAGGTGGATTGCTGAGCGGAACTGCTATTTCAGCCAAAGCTATGCTGCCCAATGTTCAGGTTATTGCAGCTGAACCTGCTGGTGCCGATGATGCTTTCCGGTCTTTTTACTCCGGAAATCTGGTTCCTTCGGTTAATCCGAAAACCATTGCTGACGGTCTGCTGACTTCACTTGGCAGCCTGACTTTCCCGATTATCCGGAATGAAGTCGATCAGATAGTGACTGTTTCCGAAGAAAAGATAGTGGAAGCCATGAGAATGGTTTGGGAACGCATGAAAATCATCATTGAACCTTCATCCGCTGTTCCGTTGGCTGCCATCCTCGAAAATAAAGTGGATGTAAAAGGCCGGAAAGTTGGAATCATTCTGAGTGGCGGAAATGTCGATCTGGGCAGGCTGCCATTTTAACCCAATCGATTACTGTGAAATCCTTTTATTTTCGTGCATTACAGCCCATGAATATTTAAACGAACTGCCACTTACTATAGCATTGGGCTTAACAGGCGTGAAAACGATTCTTTAATTTTGTTTATCCTGGGCCGTTTAATCCATTCTTTCAAAATCACTATCTCACTTTTATCCTGATCCTCCAGAAACTGAACAGCTAATGTTCCAGCAATTTCCTCGTCATAAATCATCGCATTCACCTCGAAGTTGGTTTCCAGACTGCGGAAATCCAGATTTGCAGTTCCGACAGAAGAAAAGATACCATCCACCACAATGACTTTGCTATGGATAAATCCTGCCCGGTAGAAATATACTTTGACTCCGGCTTCGAGCAATTCTTCGATGTACGAATTGGTTCCCCATTTTGGGGTAATGGCATCCGACAGGCCGGGGACGATGATACGAACATCAATTCCACCTAATGCGGAAGTTTTTAGGGCTGTGACAATATCGGCAGTAGGCATTAGGTACGGTGTCGAAATGTAGACAGAGTCAGTCGCGGATGCAATCGCTGTAAAATAGGCCTGTCCGATACTTTCCCAATCAGAATCAGGGCCGCTGGCAGTCATCTGTACCAATTTCCCATCGCCCGATTCAAACGGCTTGAAATACTTTTTGCCTTTAAGTATTTCCTTCGAGACAAAATACCAGTCTGCCATAAAAATAATTTGAAGTGCAGTTGCTCCACCGCCAACCACTTTTAGGTGAGTATCGCGCCATGGGCCAATGCCGGGAACACCATCCAGATATCGGTCGGCAAAATTCAAACCACCCACAAATGCTGTTTCGCCGTCTACCACCAGAATTTTACGGTGGTTTCGGTAATTAACTCTCGAAGTCAGCATCGGGAATCGAACCTTCATAAAACAATCCACTTTCACCCCGGCATCCGACATGGAGCGGATAAATTTCCGTTTCAGTTGCCAACTGCCTACATCGTCAAATATTAGCCGGACTTCAACTCCTTCCCGGGCTTTCCGGATAAGCAGTTCGCGAAGATAATTTCCGATTTTATCATTCTCAATGATGTAATATTCCAGGTGAATATGATGTTTCGCCTGTTCAATGGTTCTGAAAATTTCAGGAAAAGTTTCCTCTCCATTGCGTAAAATCTGTAATTCGTTGTTGTTGGTTAAAATGGCATTAGAATTCGAAAGCAACAGATTCATGAGCCTTTTTTTTGAATACAACAGTTCGCTGATCTGGAAATGGTTCTGTGGAAGGTTATCCAGTTGTTCCAGCGTGAGATTTCGAAGTTTTTCAAGGTCATTTAGCCCTTTGCGCGAATACATTTTTGTTTTGCGGTATTCCTGTCCGAAAAAGAGGTAAATCACAATTCCGACAAAGGGGAGCAATACCAAAACCAGAATCCAACTGATGGTTTTTACCGGATTGCGGTTTTCCAGGATGATCAGAATAGCAATAAATACAACCGTTAAAATATAAAGGATGGTAATCAGGCCAGGCAATGATTTCCATATATTGAACAAGATTCCCATGTTTTTATTCTGATTGATTAGGTGCGACTAAATTTCACGAAAAAACAACAGATAAACAAGCGAAAAATATAGGAATATGATTAATCGGAAGTGTGGGTTTTATATTGTTCATCTTTCAATACAATAAGTCGTGTTCCGACTTTTTTCTCAACACATGCAGCTTGCAGTCATCCAGCTTTCTAAAGGCAAATATTTCTCCTGACAGGTGGGGAGCCGGAACGCCTTTCCCAAAGAACTGGTTGCCGGTATATACAAAAGCTTCGTCCCACAGATTGATGGTGAGAAAACTATTCAGCAATTCGCCGCCACCTTCTACAATGACCGAAAGAATATCGCGCTGGTAAAGTTCGGTAAGAATTTGGGGTAAGATATTTTGGTCGAAATTGAGCGTAATAAATTTCAGATTTTCCGAATCCGGTTTTTCAATTCCTGTAAAAACCCAGGTTGGTGCCTTTCCGTCAAAAAGATGCAAGTCAGGGTCAAGTCGTCCAAGCCGGTCAATAACCAGCCTGATCGGTTGATTGCCTGTCCATTCGCGAACAGTCAGTGCCGGATTGTCGCATTCCGCGGTATTTGTTCCAATCAGAATGGCTGATTCTTCGGAGCGCTGTTTGTGTACCAGCCTTTTTGACAGCGCATTGGTAATCCATGTCGGATGCTGAGTTTCGGTGCGGTCGGTATCCATAAAGCCGTCGAGTGTTTGTGCCCATTTCAGAATGATGTACGGGCGTTTTTTCTCGTGAAAAGTAAAAAAACGACGGTTCAGTTCGCGACATTCATTTTCGAGTATACCAAGCTGAATTTCAATTCCTGATTTCCGCATCCGTTCGATACCTTTTCCGGCCACTTCTGCGAACGGATCGATGGTGCCGATTACCACACGCGGAATCCGGTTTTTAATAATCAGATCAGAACAGGGAGGCGTTTTCCCAAAATGCGCACAGGGTTCGAGCGAAACGTACAAAGTCGACTGGCTCAGCAATTCCGGATTTTTCACCGAGCGGATGGCATTCACCTCGGCATGCGGCTGGCCATATTTTTCGTGGTATCCTTCGCCAATAATCGTTCCTTCGTAAACAATTACGCAACCCACCATGGGATTGGGAGCTACATCGCCCATTCCGAGGAGCGCCAGATCGAGGCAACGTTGCATGAAAATTTCAGGAGTACACATCAGCGAAAAAATTAACTTTGCCAAAAATAACAATAAATGAAGCCAGGCATCGCATCCATCCGAAAAGAATTGGCAGGTTTTTTTTCTCCGGAAGAAATTGACAGCCTGATTTTCCTGATTTTCGAAAAACTGAAAGCTTATTCGCGCACCCAATTTTTGCTTGCTCAAGACGAAGAACTCAGCAAAGAAGAGCTGACTGAAATCGAGAAAATGGTAAGCAGGCTTAAAAACCACGAACCCATTCAATACATTCTTGGAGAAACAGAGTTCTACGGATTGCCGTTTTATACTGTTCCTGAAGTACTGATTCCGCGGTCCGAAACCGAAGAACTCGTTCAATGGATTCTACAGGATAATCAAATTCAGGCTCCGACTATATTGGACATCGGAACCGGCACCGGTTGCATTGCCATTTCGCTCCGGAAAAACATTCAACTTTCTACGGTTCTTGCCTGCGACATTTCGCCTGTTTGCTTGGAAACCGTCCGCCGAAATGCAGAACTAAATAGGGTTGACGTTTCCGTATTTAAATACGATATTTTAAATGGCACTCCTGAAGTTAGCTTTCCGGAGCTGGATGTAATTGTAAGCAATCCGCCCTATATTCGTGAAACAGAGAAAATGCTGATGGAGAAGAATGTGCTGGACTATGAGCCGGAGCTTGCCTTGTTTGTGCCCGATGATAATCCTTTGCTTTTTTACATTCAAATTGCCGATTTTGCACGGCTCCATCTTAAAAACGGAGGACATCTGTATTTCGAAATTAACGAAGCCTTCGGGAAAGAATGTTTTGAAATGCTTATTCAGAAAGGTTTTTCGGAAGTTGTTTTAAAAAAAGATATTCACGGCAAAGACCGGATGATCGGCTGCAGTCTCGTCAAAATTTAAGTTGAAAACCAAATAGACTATGGCACGAAATAATTATTTTCAGTTTAAACAATTCAGGATTATTCAGGAACAATCGGCCATGAAAGTGGGAGTGGATGGCGTGTTGCTGGGTGCCTGGGCCGATGCGGCATGTGCCGGACAAATTTTAGATGTTGGTACCGGTACCGGTCTCATCGCTTTGATGATGGCCCAGAAAAATAACTCTTCTCAAATAGATGCGATAGAAATTGAGCCGGAAGCATTTCAGGAAGCTTTGCTGAATGTTCAGCAAACACAGTGGAGTGAAAGAATTCAGCTTGAATGCTGTTCCTTTCAGGAGTTTATTGATCGAACCAACCGGAAATATGACCTCATTGTAAGTAATCCTCCGTTTTTCACAAACGGGCATAAAGCTCCGCTTGAAAATCGGGCCCAGGCCAGGCATTCCGATTCGTTGCCATTACCTGTTTTGATTTCAGGAGCAAAAGGCTTACTCAACGAAAATGGTAAGATCGCATTGGTTTTGCCGGTCGAAAGCCTTTCTGAAATTCAACAGTTAGCCGCTTCTGAAAAACTGTGCATTTCCCGTTTGTGCCGGGTCAAACCGAATCCGCAAAAACCGGAATTCCGCATATTGATCGAATTAACCAATTCAGAATGTATCGTTCAGGAAGAAAATCTAATGATTGAGTTTGAAAAACACTTCGATTATACTCCGGAATACAAGGCGCTTACAAAGAACTTTTACCTGAAGTTTTAAGGGTGTTTTTACACCAGAAACATAAACGGATTGTAGGTCTTATCCATCCGGTTGGCAAAGCGCTCAATGGAATTATGATCTAAATTTGAAACACTTTCCCGCACACCAGCTATCTTTTTGACCAGCATCTTTTCAATAAAATTCATTTTGTCGAAATTGAATTCTCCGCCGAAAATGGCTTCTGTTTTTGCCATTTGGTGTAATTCTTCCGGAAATGCATTTTTTATTTGTTCGCGTGCAATTTCAGGTTCGTACATGCAGCAAATAAACAGGCCGATTTCTTTGTTATTAAGCATTTCTATATTCGAAGTGCAGAAGTTTTTGATCCGTTTTTGGATTTGTCCGGCGTGAATGGACCCACCAATAATAATTCGGTCGAATTCGGTTAAAGGTGGCGAAGGATGATTTCGTATATCGATTGTAGTAATTTCTCCGGATAATTTTTGTGAAAGTTCTTTTACAGCTTTTTCGGTACAACCGTGTGTTGTTGTGTAAATAATAATGGTTTTCATGTTTTTGTTTTTACTCCCGTTGTTTCAAAGTTACGGAAACAGAATATATCAATCAGCCTGTTTTGTCATGATTTTTCGGATATATCTCGTGTTTTGTGCTGTTAATCAAACATTATTTTTCCAGGGTGGTTATTGTTAACGTATTTTATTCAGGAATAAAATAAAAGATATAGTTGTCTGAAATAGGAATAAATGATTATTTTTGCAGTCCAAAATTTGTAGCCATGATGAGTTTAATTAAGCACGACATAAAAATTGACGAAAGTTTTTACAGGCTTGAAGAAATCAGACACTTGACGGATGAGACGTTTTCCTTGAAATTGCCCAAAGCCCGGTTTGCCTTTAAAGCTGGACAACATATTTCTCTGGGTATTCACGGCGATTACCAAAGCAGGGAATATTCGATTTACAGTGGTGTGAACGACAAGAATCTGGAAGTGCTGGTTAAAGAAGTTGAAAAAGGTTATTTTACGCCTAAACTCCGGAAACTGAAACCTGGTGATCTGCTTGAAATTCATGGCCCTTTCGGAAAATTCGGAATGGAACCGGAAGCTGCCAAAACCGGAAAGTTTGTATTTATTGCAAGTGGAACCGGCGTTGCTCCATTCCGCAGTATGGTACGTACTTATCCTGAAATTGATTATACCCTGATTCATGGAGTTCGCTATGTCAGCGAATCCTACGATCAGCATGAATACGCAAGTGATCGTTATATTCTTTGCTCGAGCCGCGATCCGAAAGGAACTTATCACGGACGACTGACTGGTTATTTGAAAAACCGTACATTTGCCAGCGAAACTCAGTTTTATCTTTGTGGAAACAGCGATATGATTTTTGATGCGCTCGAAATTCTCAAAGAAAAGGGTTTTGAACGCGATCAGATAAGTTGCGAAGTCTATTTTTAGCTGGAGGCTGGTAATCAAAGGCCAACTGCTGGCAAAACAAAATTAGTTCAAATTTTAAAGCATGAAATATCACCTGATTACATTGGGTTGCCAGATGAACCTTTCGGATAGCGAGCGTGTTAGTGCCGTACTTGAAAACATGGGTTATGTTCGGACCGAAAACGAAGAAGAAGCCAATTTGCTTGGAATATTGGCCTGTTCAGTCAGGCAGAAACCTATCGACAAGATATACAACAAAATAGCTCAGTGGAACAAATGGAAAAATAAACGGAACCTGATTACTTTTGTTTCCGGATGTGTTTTACCTGCCGATAAAGAAAAATTCCTGAAGACTTTTGACCTGATTTTTCCCATGAGCGAATTGGCGCAATTTCCTGAGATGATCAGGGAGTACGGCGTTGTTACACCCGCCGGCCTGAAACCGCCCAAACCGGTAATGCCCCAAAATGAACATATTGCCGACATGTGGCATATTAAGCCCAAGTATCAGTCGACTTACGAAGCTTTTGTACCTATCCAGAACGGATGCGATAAATTTTGCACCTTTTGTGCCGTTCCTTATACCCGTGGCCGCGAAGTATCGAGACCTTCCGTTGAAATCATTGATGAAGTGCGTCATTTGGTGGAGCAGGGATATAAATCGATCACACTTTTAGGCCAGAATGTTAATTCATACGGACTGGATAAAAACGGAGAAGAAATCAATTTTACTGAATTGCTCCGGCAGATTGGTGAATACGGTAAAACTTCAACCGAGGAATTTTGGGTGTATTTCACTTCACCAAATCCGCAGGACATGAACCGCGACGTGATTGAGGTTATTGCTGCTTATTCGTGTTTGGCCAAGCAGATTCATTTGCCGTTACAGAGTGGAGATGAACGGGTGCTGATAAAAATGAACCGCCGTTATTCCATGGATAAATACCGGCGCATTGTTGGCGATATTCGGGAATTGATTCCTCAAGCTACTTTATTTACTGATATCATTGTAGGTTTTTCCGGTGAAGGAGAAACTGAATTTCAGCATACGGTTGAAGCCATGAATGAATTTGGATATAACATGGCCTACATCGCCATGTATTCGCCACGGCCTGGAGCTGCCAGTTACCGTTGGGAAAATGAAGTCTCGGGTGACGACAAGAAAGACCGTTTGCACCGCCTTACTGAAGTCCTGAAAATTTATTCGCGCCAATACAACGAAACATTGGTGGGTAGAACTTTTCGTGTATTGGTAAACGGAAGCGACCGCAAAACTGGTTTTTCGACCGGAATGACAGAGGGAAAACTAATTGTGAGACTCGATCAGTACGATGCTTCGCTGATGGGGAAAATCGTTGATGTGAAAATCACTTCTGCTGCCGACTTTTCGATGAGCGGCGAACTTCAGGAAGTGTTCAGTATTCAGTCTAAGTAATCAGTTTTGACTGCTGAGAATGCGACAGATATGAAATAAGAATAAAAATAAGCGCATCCACAAATAAAAATTGAAAAACAGATGTTGTATGCGCCAAAAGACAACCCTTGAAAATTTAATTCAATTACAAAAATCGTGAATCCAGATAACATAAGAAAGGTAGCCTTTAAAACCTTAGGTTGCCGTCTCAATCAATACGAAACCGATGCTCTGATTACTGATTTTGATGAGGCTGGCTATCAGTTGGTTAATTTTGACGAATCGCCAGATGTGGTGATCGTGAATACCTGTACGGTAACCAATCAAAGCGATCAGAAATCGAGAACCGTAATTAGCCAGGCTGCCCGAAAAAATAAGGATGCCGTTGTGGTGGTAACCGGCTGCATGGCCAATAATTTCAAAGAAAAACTGGAAAATCAGGAGAACATCACTTTTGTAGTCGAAAATAACCGCAAAAGTTCGATTCTGTCTTTGGTTGACGCCCATTTTTCAGGCGAAATAATGCATCCCAATCAATTGCCGCAGGATGTTTTTCGATACGAACCGGTTCGCAAAAGTTTGCATACCCGCAGTGCTGTGAAAATTCAGGATGGATGCGATAATTTTTGCACCTTTTGCATTATTCCGATGGTTAGGGGCAGAGCTGTTTCGAGACCGGTTGCCGAGGTTCTGGAAAGTGTCCGGAAAACCATCGAAAACGGATTCCGGGAAATTGTCATTACCGGAGTCAATATTGGCCGTTACGAAGACGGAGATGCACGGTTTGAAGATTTGCTTGCTCAGGTTCTGGAAGTTCCGGGCGATTTTAGGGTTCGTATTTCGTCGCTCGAACCAGATGGTTTTGGTGACCGTTTTGTGGAGCTTTTTGCCCATCCCAAACTGATGCCGCACCTGCATCTTTGTTTGCAGAGCGGTTCAGAAAAAACATTGCTTCGTATGCGTCGCATGTATGATGTTGAGCAATTTCGTAAAACAATCACCCAGTTCAGGGCCGTTTATCCTGATTTTAATTTCACTACCGATATCATTGTTGGCTTCCCGGGCGAAACGGAAGATGAATTTCAGGAAACGCTTGATGCCGTTAATGAATTTAATTTCAGTCACGTACATACCTTTAAGTATTCAGTGCGGAAAGGAACCCGTGCCGAACGACTTGAAAATCACGTTCCGGAGAAAGTAAAAACTGCCCGGTCGCGGCAAATAAGAGAGCTTTCAGAAGAGAATAAAGGACAATACCTGAGCACTTTTGTAGGTGAAACTCAATCAGTTTTGGTGGAAAAAATTACGCAAGGTATTGCCAATGGCTACGGACAACATTATATCCCGGTTCGTTTTAAAGCTTCGGGGGCGCAGAAAAATACCGTTCATACCATTAAACTTACAGAAATAAGGGGCTCAGGAGAAAATATGTACCTTTTTGGTGAACTAAATGATTAATTTTATTGTCTAAGGATTTTAACCTATTCTGTTGAATCAAATGACTACAAAAATTAAACAGAGTGAACTGAGAAACAATTCTGTTGAATTTCAGGATAACTTCAGGAATTATGATCAGATTTTAAAAATATTCCGAGAGAGATTGGCTCAGGTCAGTTCGCACGGTTCTGAAGTTGCGGTTGAGAAACACCGGTCGCGTGGTAAGTTGCTCGCCCGTGAGCGAATCAACCTCTTGCTCGATCAGCAAACACCATTTCTTGAACTTTCGTCGTTTGCTGCATACAATCAATATGAAAATGCTTTTCCTTCAGCCGGAATTATTACCGGAATAGGAGTTGTTCAGGGGCGTGAATGCCTGATTATAGCCAATGATGCCACTGTTAAAGGCGGAACATATATTCGCGAAACCATCAAAAAACACGTTCGGGCGCAGGAAGTGGCCCGCCAAAATAAACTGATCTGCATTTATCTGGTCGATTCCGGAGGTATTTATTTACCTGAGCAAGCCCATGTTTTTCCGGATCGTTTCGATTTTGGCCGGGTATTTTACAATCAGGCACGCATGTCAGCCGAAGGCATTCCGCAATTATCGGTGGTTATGGGTTCGTGCACTGCCGGTGGCGCCTATGTTCCTGCCATGAGTGACGAAACAATCATGGTGCGCAATCAGGGAACCATATTTATTGGAGGTCCTCCGCTGGTGAAAGCTGCTACCGGAGAGGAAGTTACTCCGGAAGAACTTGGAGGTGCTGATGTTCATACGCGCATTTCGGGAGTTGCCGATCACATGGCCGAAGATGATGTTCACGCGTTGCAAATCTGCCGTGATATTGTGGCCGGATTACCAGTTCAGGAAAAGCAGAAAATAAACACCAGGCCAGCAAAAGAACCGAACTTTCCGGCTGAAGAATTGTATGGTTTTTTGCCCGCTGATCTGAAGAAACCGATCAATGCTCATGCTATCATCGAACGGCTGACTGATGGAAGTGAGTTTCAGGAATTCAAGGCCAACTACGGAAAAACACTGGTGACTGGCTTTGCACATATTTGGGGATTTCCTGTCGGGATTATTGCCAACAATAGTTTTCTGACTTCAGAAAGTTCGCTGAAAGGCGCACATTTTATTCAGTTGTGTGTGCAGCGGAAAATTCCAATCCTTTTTTTACAGAATATTACCGGCTTTATTGTCGGCAAAAAATACGAACATCAGGGCATTGCCCGCGATGGAGCCAAACTGATCAATGCGGTGGCAAATGCTGCTGTTCCCAAATTTACAGTGATTATGGGCGGCTCATTTGGCGCCGGAAATTACGCGATGGCTGGTCGTTCATTCGATCCGCATTTCCTGTTTATGTGGCCGCATTCCCGCATTTCGGTCATGGGCGGAGAGCAGGCGGATGGTGTGCTCCGCAGTATTGGTAACAGCGGTTCTGCTGATTCGCTTCTCGATCGGTTTAATGAGGAAGGTTCGTCTTATTACAGTTCGTCGCGATTGTGGGACGATGGGATTATCGATCCGGTTGATACGCGAAAAATTCTGGCAATGGCCATTTCCGTATCGCTTAACCGGCCATTTGCAGAGTCGGCTTACGGGGTGTTCCGAATGTGAAACGAGTTCTGGATTACAAATATCATTACATTTCTGTGACAGACAGGAAAATTAAAATATACATTGAATGAATTCTTTAAACGTGGAACAAAATTACAGATACATTGAAGTTCAAATTGAGGGTTTGGTTGCACGGATTAACCTGAACAGGCCTGAACGCCACAACGCCATCACTCCTGACTTGCTTACGGAATTGAATAGTGCCTTGAACGAGGTTTCCGCCATGGACGAACTTTTGTTTGTCGTTCTTTCCGGAAATGGACGCTCGTTTTCAGCTGGTGCAGACCTAAACTGGTTTTCCGGATCCGAGGAACGTACTCAGGAACACAATACGGGTCAGTATAAACAACTTGCTAATGTGTTACTGAAGTTATTTCAATTACCACAGATTACCATTGCTGCTGTTCGGGGTAACGTGTTTGGCGGAGGAATCGGACTGATGGCAACCTGCGATTTTGTACTGGCCGAAACCAATACCCGATTCATGTTCAGCGAAGTGAAACTGGGCCTTTTGCCTGCAACAATTCTGCCTTTTGTGGCCAAACGACTGTCGGTACAAAATCTCCGGAAATGGATTTTGACAGGGAAACAATTTTTTGCCAATGAAGCCCATCAGGCCGGACTGGTTGATATACTAGCTGTTGAAAGTCAGCTGGAATCCACCTTGACGAATTTTCTGACTTCGTTTGACGCTGCATCTCCATCAGCCGTTAAAATGGCAAAACAGGTCATAAACCAGGTTACATTCGCTGAAATTGAAGTAACTGACACCGAATTCACTTCAGGTATTTTAGCCAAAGCACTTGTTTCACCTGATGGACAGGAAGGAATCCGTGCATTTCTGGAAAAACGGAAGCCGGTTTGGAAAAAGCCTCACCCACCTCAAAGGGGATAGGCTGCTAATTCAGATTAAGGTTGGTTGAATGAAAGTAATATGAATTTGCACTTTGAAAGTCCCCCTTTTGGAAAATCTTGAGAACCTGTTTAAAAATAGAATTAAAAGTATTTAAGCACAGAGAAATAGAATTAATCCATAGCAAATGCCAGGTTGAATTGAAGATTTCAAAAGTATTGTTTTCTCAAAAAGTACTTTTTTTTGAAGTGCAATCTGCAAAGCTGAACGACAAGTTCTTTGATCGAAATTAAAACTCTCTGTGTTAAATTAAAACAGTCACTTAGTAGCTTAAAAAGACTTTAAACTTGAAAACCTTTCAGAAAATACTTATAGCCAACCGCGGCGAGATTGCTGTCCGTGTTATTCGGGCCGCACAAAAGTCAGGCATTCGTACGGTTGCAGTTTATGCTGCCGATGATGCTGATTCGTTGCACGTTTCGCTGGCCGATGAGGCCATTTTTCTTTCCGGAGATACATTGAACGAAACTTACCTCGATCAGGATAAAATTATACAGATTGCCATTGAAACAGGTGCCGGGGCTATTCATCCGGGCTATGGATTTTTTTCTGAAAATGCCGGTTTCGCACGGAAGGTAGCCGACGCCGGATTGGTTTTTATTGGCCCTTCGCCGGAAAATATTGGATTGATGGGCGAAAAAACGCAGGCACTTGCCTACGTCAAATCGCTGGAAATTCCGGTATTGCCATCTTTTCACGGAACAGTTGACGAATTGCTAAAGCATGCTGCGGAAATGGATTTCCCGATCATGGTGAAAGCTTCAGGTGGTGGCGGCGGCAAGGGAATGGTGATTTGTAATTCTACCGACGAATTGTTACCGGCTCTTCAAAAGGCTGAACGGCAGGCCGCAAGCTATTTCGGAAATAGCGAACTGTTCATCGAAAAATATTTGCCACGTGCCCGTCACATTGAAGTTCAGTTGATGGCTGATCATCAGGGAAATGTGCTTCACTTTTATGAACGTGAATGTACCGTTCAGCGACGATTCCAGAAAATTATGGAGGAAGCTCCATCTCCATCGGTTGATGAATTTTTACGGGTTGAGCTGACTTCCGCGGCAGTGAAAATTGCCCGCTCAATGAATTACCGTAATGCCGGTACGATTGAATTTTTGCTCGATGAAAACGGGCAGTTTTATTTTCTGGAGATGAATACCCGCATTCAGGTGGAGCATCCGGTTACCGAGATGATTACAAACTCCGATATGGTTACACTTCAATTGCAGGTTGCCGCCGGAAATCCGCTGACATTGAAGCAGGAAGACATTCATATTTCGGGTCATGCTGTTGAAGTTCGTCTTTGTGCTGAAGATGCGGGGAATAATTTCAAACCCTCGGCAGGTCAGCTTTCGCTTTGGAGAGTTCCACAGAAAGAGCATCTTCGGATTGAAACATTTGTTCAGGAAGGAATTACCGTTTCGCCGAATTACGATTCGTTGCTTTCCAAGCTGATAGTTTGGGGAGAAAACCGTGAAACGGCAATTGATCAGATCGGGCAAGTATTGTCAAATACATTTATTTCCGGAGTTCATACAAACCTGTCTTTTTTGTCGGCATTGGTTGAAAGTGAGGTCGTTCGTGAAAATCGGATTTACACGCGATATGTGGATGAAAATCTGGATTCAATCAACAAAAAGGTTCAGGGAAAAAAGGATAATCTGAACAAACACAAGCTTATTGTTGCTTACCTGATTTTTCATTTTAAGCATCCGGATCACTCCGGAAGTTCGATCTGGAATCAGATTGGATATTGGCGGATGAGTTCCGGATTTGAGGTCTCCGTTGACGATGGAAAATATATATGCCAGTTTCAATCCAATCAGGACGAAAAAAAAATACGGATTAATCAGGAAGAATATTTCGTTCCATTCGTTCAGTTGAATGGAAATTTACTGGAAATAGAAATCAATAAACAGTTGTGCGTTTTTTATTGTATTGAAAATGAGAATGAAACAATTATTGAATCGGACGGATTTTCTTTTGCACTGCGCAGTAATTTGCTTTTAAGTCAGGTTACACTGAATAGAAAAAATGCAGGCCCTGAAAAGGTTTTTCAAAACCTTATTTGCGCGGATTTGTTTGGAAAGGTGTTGAAGTTAAATATTCGAGTCGGAGATAAGGTCAGTTCAGGTCAGTTATTGCTGACTTTGGAGTCGATGAAAACAGAAATTCATGTGCTTAATCCTGTTAATGCCAGGGTGAAAAAAGTTCATGTCAGCGAAGGTGATGCAGTGGTCGAGAAAGAATTGCTGGTGGAGTTGGAGCCGATAGGCGATGGGGATTAGTTTGCTTTACTGCGAACATAACAAATGTAATTAAACGTAACGCGGTCGTCGAATCAACTATCTGAATGGTTAGGAACGTCCACTTACATTGAACTTGAAATTTTGGAATTAAATATATGAATGCATTACTACTAGAAAAGCATCACCAGATCAGGGAGAAAGTGAGGCATTTTGCGGAAAAAATTATCAAACCCGTGATTGATGATTTTGACGAAAAAGAAATTTTTCCCGTTGATCTTGTTCGTGAAATGGGCAAAACCGGAGTTCTGGGAATGACAGTTCCTTCGGAATTTGGTGGACAGGACAGCGATTGTCTTTCGTATATTATTGCCATTGAAGAAATGGCGCGGGTTGACAGTTCGATGGCAGCCACACTTGCCGCGCACAACTCGCTTGGAGTTGGCCCTATATTGGAATTTGGTACACAGAAACAGAAGGAAACCTTTCTTCCTGCATTTTGTACGGGCGAAAAACTTTGGGCTTTTGGGCTAACTGAAGAGAATGCAGGTTCTGATGCTCAAGGTGTGGAAACAACCGCTCAGATTTCCGGGAATGAATTTCTGGTTAATGGTTCAAAAAAATACATCACCAACGCCACCTCGGCCATATCCGCAGGAATGACCATTTTGGCCATCACCGGGGAAAAAGATGGACGCAAGGAAATGACGGCTATTCTGGTTGAAAAGGAACGCGAAGGTTTTGTCCGCGAAACCATGAAGAACAAATTGGTGTGGCGGGCGGCTGATAATGGAATTTTGTATTTTAACGATTGCCGTGTTCCGCTCGAAAATCAGTTGGGTGAACGTGGAAAAGGTTTTAAAATTATGCTGAAAACGCTCGACTCAGGGCGTTTATCTATTGCAGCCATTGGTCTTGGTCTGGCACAGGGTGCCTACGAAATGGCGATGGCTTATGCCAAATACCGTCGGCAATTTGGCAAGTCGCTCAGCGAATTTCAGGTTATCGCGTTTAAATTGGCCGATATGGCCATGAAAATTGAAAATGCCCGGAATACACTTTATAATGCTTGTTGGCTGAAAGACAATCATCATCCGTTTGCGCAGCAGGCTGCCATGTCAAAACTGTATTGTTCTGAAATTGCCCGGGAAGTGGCTGATGAGGCGGTTCAAATACTCGGTGGTGCCGGTTTGTTCAAAAACCGCGAATGGCCTATCGAACGATTTTACCGCGATCAGCGTTTGCTGCAAATCGGTGAAGGAACTTCCGAAATTCTCCGGATGGTGATTTCACGAAACATTTTGAAAGAGTAGAAAACGTTTGGATTGCCTGAAGTTTTCCTTATTTATCGATCATAACTAAAAAAGACGTATTTTTCAGGATGTTTCGGCATTCATCAATCCTAATTCACTATTTGTAATGGACAACGATCGGAAACTCGAACACATCAAACTGGCACTTGATTCCCGGACTAAACTGTCTGAACAGGATCGTCGTTTCATCTACGAACCTATGCTGTCGGCTCATCCTGAAAATCCGGATTTGAGTATTCGTTTTTTGGGGAAAACGATGCAAACTCCTATTTGGGTTTCGAGCATGACCGGAGGTACCGGAGTGGCTCGCAGCATCAATGGTAACATTGCCAGGGCCTGCCGCGAATTTGGGATGGGAATGGGATTGGGTTCATGCCGTAAAATACTTTTCGATAAAACCCATTGGGACGATTTTAATTTCCGTGATGAAATTGGCAACGAACAGCCTTTTTGGGCTAATCTCGGTATCGCTCAGGTTGAAGAATTGCTGCTTTCAAAAAATAGTCAGGCTATCGTCGATTTGGTTGGTGAGTTGCGCGCCGATGGACTTATTGTTCATGTCAATCCTTTGCAGGAATGGTTTCAGCCCGAAGGAAACCGACTGAAACAATCTCCTGTCGAAACCATCAGGCAGCTACTCGGTCAGGTTCAGCTAAAAATAATAGTGAAAGAAGTAGGGCAGGGTTTTGGTCCTGAAAGTTTGCGGCAATTGCTTGCTCTTCCGATTGAAGCCATCGAGTTTGGTGCATACGGCGGAACCAACTTTTCGAAACTTGAAATGTTGCGTGGCGATCAGCAAAAACTCGAAGCCAGTTTGCCATTTGCTTTCGTGGGGCAGTCGGCTAGCCAAATGGTTGATTCGGTTAACCTTATCCTGAAGGAAAATCCGTATCCTGCATGTCGTCAGCTGATTATTTCAGGCGGTATTCAAAATGCATTGGATGGCTATTATTTGACTTCGAACAGTCAGCTTCCTTCGGTTTTCGGAATGGCTTCGGCCGTTTTGAAGCATGCCTCAGAAAGTTACGAATCGCTGGCCGGATTCCTTGAAAATCAGATTCAGATCCTTCAACTGGCAAAAGCCTATTTGAGAATTAATACCGATTATCATGGATGAGTCCATTATTCAGGGGTTTTCGAAATATTCCAAAGAACAGCGAATCAATACTCTGATTCATAAATACGGTTTTGATGAAGATTTAGCCAGGCGGCTGAGTTCTTTCGAGGCTAAGGACGATACGACTCGAAAGATCATTGATGATCTGAGTGAAAACCCGATTTCCAGTTTCAATCTTCCTTTTTCGATTGCTCCGAATCTGGTGGTAAACGGCAAAAATTTGTTTTTTCCACTGGTTTCTGAAGAAAGTTCGGTCGTAGCTGCTTTGGCTAATGCTGCCGGGTTTTGGGCAGTTCGCGGTGGTTTCCATGCCGAAGTGTTGGGCACGGAGAAAAAGGGTCAGGTTCATTTTAAATGGAACGGAAATCCGGAGAAATTGAAATTGATTTTCCCTGAAATCAGGGTGAAATTATTGGCTGAAAGTGCATTTCTGACTGCTAAAATGGAGGAACGCGGAGGAGGAATCTGCTCTATTGAACTGAAAGAAAAGCCACGCGTTTTGGGTGGATATTTTCAGCTGGATGCGGCTTTTGAAACCTGCGATGCGATGGGTGCCAATTTCATCAACTCCTGTCTGGAGCAATTCAGCAAAAGCCTTCAGGAGTATTTCCGGACGAGCAAACATGTTTCGGACGATGAGCGCGATTGCGAAATCATTATGGCGATTTTGTCTAATTACACCCCTGAAAGTCGGGCTCGTGCCTGGGTGGAATGTCCTGTGGGTGATTTGCTTGAAGGGAAATCAGAAGAGGAATGTCAGCTGTTTGCGGAGAAATTTGAGCAGGCTATCCGAATTTCGCAAGCCGATGTTTCACGTGCAGTGACACACAATAAAGGTATTTTTAACGGCATTGATGCGCTGGCAATAGCGACCGGAAACGATTTCAGGGCCATTGAAGCCTGCGGTCACGCCTTTGCTGCCAGAAGAGGCCAATATTCAGGACTCACCGATGTCAGCATTCACGATGGAACTTTTCGTTTCAGTATTGAACTGGCACTTGCAGTTGGCGTTGTTGGTGGTGTAACTGCTGTTCATCCGCTGGCTAAACTGGCCATGCAGATTCTTGGAAATCCATCAGCACCTGAGCTGATGATGGATCTGGCAGTTGCAGGACTGGCATCCAATTTCGGGGCAGTCAAAGCGTTGGTCTCTGTCGGGATTCAGCACGGGCACATGAAAATGCACCTGAGTAATATTCTGAATCAATTGAATATTCCGGAAGAAAAACGTGATGTCATGCAAAACTATTTTCAGGATAAAACGGTTAGTTATTCCGCAGTGGAAACATACTGGGAAAGTTTAAAATAGAATATAATCCTGACAGGTTTCTGAAACCTGTCAGGATTGAAAAGATTAACAACACTTAATAGCAAAATATATTGTCTGTTCAAACTACATATCACGCTAACGGAAAGCTGCTTTTAACCAGTGAGTATCTGGTGCTTTACGGAGCAAAAGCAATTGCTTTGCCTTTAAAAGTCGGACAACGGCTAACTGTTTCCGAAGGACAGGCATCTGATTCGATTGTCTGGCAGGCTTTTCACGATGGAAAAGTTTGGTTCTCGTGTGAACTTAATCCAACAGATTTTTCAGTAGTAGATACCAGCCATCCGGAAAGAGCTGAAACTCTAAGTAAAATCTTTCAAACCGTACAAATTTTAAATCCTGATTTTCATCCAGGAGCAGGAACATGCATCGACACTTTTCTGGATGCTAATCCTGAATGGGGTTTTGGAAGCAGCAGTACCTTAATTAGTTTGGTTTCTCAGTGGTCGGGAGTCGATCCGTTTATTCTGAATGAACTTGTCTTTAGCGGTTCTGGATTTGATATTGCCTGTGCTAAGGCTGATGGGCCTATCTTTTATATTAAAAATGATCCGATACAATCGATCTCTCTGGATTATCCGTTTTCGGAACAGTTATTTCTGGTTTATTCAGGCCAGAAAAAGAAAACACTGACTGAAGTGAATGATTTTCTAAAAAGGGGAAAAGTCCCTGTTTCGCTTATTCGTGATGTTTTGCAAATTTCAGATGAATTTGTAACATGCCGCAATCAGAATGAGTTCAACCGACTAATGAGGAGGCACGAACAACTGGTTGGTGAGCTAATCGGAAAAATTCCGGTCAAAGAGGAGTTATTCGCTGATTTTAAAGGTGAGATCAAATCACTTGGTGCCTGGGGCGGAGACTTTTATCTGATTTCAACTTTATTGTCTTTTTCAAGAGTAAAAAGATACTTTCAATCCAAAGGACTGACCACTGTTTTTAGATGGAATGAATTGATTTTAACACGGCAATAAACATGAGCGGAACGATAAGCCATACACAAGTGAGCAAATGGAGATGTCCGTCGAATATTGCTCTGGTGAAATACTGGGGCAAGCGTGATTTTCAGAAACCGATGAACCCCTCGTTGAGTTTTTCACTTCAGAATTCCTTTACTGAAACGTCGGTTGAGTTATTTAAAGAAGGCGATGAGAAAGTAGAATTTTATTTTGAAGGTGTTGCCAGTGCGTTTAGTGAGCGGATTGAAAAGTATCTCGACCATCTTTCATCACGGTTACCCTGGATTAAAAAATATAATTTTCGTATTTACAGCCGAAACAGTTTCCCTCATTCGGCTGGAATCGCCTCGTCCGCTTCATCGTTTGGTGCGCTTGCTCTGTGTTTGACAGAGATTGATTTTGCCTTTTCAGGAAAAGATACTGACAGCTCTGATTTTTTACAGAAGGCTTCGGAATTGGCCCGAATAGGGAGTGGAAGTGCCTGTCGGTCGGTGTACCCGGGTTTCACTGTCTGGGGGCAGAATCATTTGTTCGAAACCTGTAGAGACGAATATGCCATACCTCTTTCTGAAGGAATTCACCCCATATTTTCAGGGCTTCGGGATGCCATCCTGTTTGTCGATTCGGGAGTTAAGGATGTATCAAGTTCGGTCGGTCACCGACTGATGGATGATCACATCTATCAACGTTCACGAATTGCTCAGGCTTTTGAAAATATCAACGGCTTGTATCTGGCTTTACTGACCGGGAATAAGGATAAATTTATAGAAATCGTTGAAAGTGAGGCTTTAAGTTTGCACGCGATGATGATGACTTCCAATCCATCATTTATTTTGCTGAAACCAAATAGTCTGGAATTAATCAGCCGGATTCGCCGTTTCCGTGAGAAGTCAAAAATTCCGGTTTGTTTTACCATTGATGCCGGACCAAATATTCATTTACTGTATTTTAGTGAAAATGAATTAGATGTGAAAGCTTTTGTTGAACGTGAGCTGCTGGTCTTTTGCGAAAATGGAAAATGGATTGACGACGGAATTGGCGGAGGACCTGAACAAATGAAGGACTGATGTGTGTTACGAGTTGCGGGGTTTACTAATCTCGTAATACGAAACAAGAAATGAAATATGGAATTTAAAACTCACTTTAACTCGAAACTTCTTCTCTTTGGTGAGTACGGACTGATGTGCGATGCGATGGCGCTATCGGTTCCTTTTCCGCAGTTCTCCGGACATTTGGATCTGGATACCGATCGGGCTCATCAGGAAAGTTCGGCTGAGATCAGTAAATTTCACGAACACCTGAAAAAAGGAGAATCCTTTCGGAAACTACATTTCCCGTTCGATTTGGTAAGTCTGGAGAATGATCTCAGCAAAGGATTATTTTTTAATTCCGATATTCCGCAACAATATGGTGTTGGTAGTTCCGGTGCTTTGGTGGCAGCGCTTTTTAGTCGTTATGCTGCCGGTTTTATTCCTGAAAACGAATTGGATCCTGAATTCTTAAAAGCTGATTTTGCTTTGCTTGAAAGCTACTTTCACGGAAGAAGTTCCGGAGTCGATCCGCTGATTTCTTTTTTGAACCGGTCGTTGATGATCGATTCAAAAAAAACGGTTCAGCTTGTTGAATTTGATTTGGCCCGAACCGGTTTATCTGTTGCGCTGATCGATACCCGGACAACCGGGGCAACCGGACCGCTGGTGCAACATTTTATCGACCGGTTTAATTTTCCGGAGTTCGTGGCCGCTTTTGAATCGCAGTTTATACCTGCCAATAATGCTTGTATTGAGTCGTTGATGAATGGCGATAAAAGGGCATTCTTCCTTTCCCTGAAGCAACTTATTTCTTATCAATTAAATCATTTTAGCCGGATGATTCCCGGTGATTTCCACACCGTCATTAAAGATGCGCTTAACGAACAGGTCTATATTAAACTGCTTGGTTCTGGCGGTGGCGGTTTTCTGCTGGTTTTTGCCGAGTCAGAAATTATCCGGAACAACTGGACAAAAAAACATGGAATTCAAGTGCTGAAGGTGGTTTGATGGATTCGGTGAATCCTGATAACTTATTTGATAAACCTTTTCGATTATGGCGTTCATGGATGATCGCCAGCTGTTTTTCTATATAACAAAAATAGCCCGAACCTCATTTTGAAAAAATGAGATCCGGGCTGGTGATTTAGTTGGTAATTTATTTAACTTGAATGCTCTGAGGAGCCTACATTGTTGGTTAATATTACAAGCAATATATTGGAAAAAACAGCAGAGTGTGTTGAAAAAACAAAATGCACTCAATCATTAAATTTTCCTCCAAAAACGAATTTATTACCAGGAAGGATTCTGAACAAGATTCGGATTTTTATCGATTTCTCCTTGTGGTACCGGGAACCAATAATTTTTCTTTTCAAATTTCCGATGTTGATATACACTTCGTTTGAAAAATGCGTTGGGATTAGCTTCATTATCATCATTTTCTGTTCCGCTGAAATTCATTCCCCAAAAATCTCTGTTTAGGGTTTGTTCTCCAATTTTCCAACGACGAATATCGCGGTAACGAATGCCCTCACAATTCAGCTCAACCCGACGTTCACGACGAATCGCTTGTCTCATTTCATCTTGAGATAAACCAGATTCTAATCCAGGAATTCCGCCTCTTTCCCGGACAAGATTAACATACTTTAAAATGTCTGGATTGTTAGGGTCAACTTCATTCAATGCTTCTGCATAATTCAGGTAGGCTTCTCCTAATCGATACAAGATTCCTGGATGATAAGGGTCAATTCCATTTCTTGGATCAAAATCGGGGTGAATGCCCTTTCGTAATAAATATCCATTTTGGGGTGCATCATGGGTTGGGCCACCATCCCATGCTCCTGAATAAAATCGTGTAGTTCGGTTTTCCCTTCTGTACCAACATTCATTGTACAGAACTGAAATATAAAAACGTGGTTCACGACCAACATACATATTGTAAGTACCAGGCAATGCAACCTGACCGTTCCCCTTAACTTCAATCCATTGAGTGTTTCTAATGTCTGATGTTGTAGAAAACCCCTTTTCTACATAACCAGAGTTTGGGTCGGTGATAGGCAGGCCATTCTTCATAGAAAAAGCATCAACTAAAGACTGGGTAACACCTAATCCTCCGTTCCCTGCAGTACCACGAGGAGTTGCATGTTTATTCCGTTCGCCTATACTACAATCAGGACGCGCAAACAAGATTTCGTTGTTACCGTCTGTTGTTTTTTTAAACATCATGTTTTGATAGGAAAGAAATGGATCAATTGAACCATCAGTATTGTATTCATAATATAATTTGTGCCCGTTTAATTCAGCAACCGTAATCAGCTCTTTACAGGCATTCGCGGCTTTTGTCCATTTTTCGGCACTATAAACACTATTGAATAATTTCACCCCTTTATTGTTGACAAAATCCTTGTAGTCGGCATTCCCATTGACCAATGGGCTTGCAGCAAAAAGTAGCATTCGTGCCCGTACAGCCAAACACATAATTGAGGTTGCCCTTCCAAATTTTTGGTTACTGGTGTAAGTTGGGGGAAGGAGTGTGGACAATTCTTTAAGTTCATTATCAATCCAATCGATGGTTTCGTCGATTGGTGTTTGCCCTATTAACAAATCTTCTCCTGAAGCATCTGAAGGAGTGATACCGGGCTTAAATGGTATCGGACCGTAAACATCGATCATCAATGAATAATAATAGGCGATTAGAAATCTTGCCTCGTATTTCATATTCAGAACGTCAGACTCTGTAAATTTTTGAGCGACGTTTGCTTTTACGTTATCAATTAAAATATAAGCAGAACGTATTCTTTTAGGAAGTTCAGACCAATAATTAGGACTCCAACTTGAAGTAGGATTCCAGTTCCCGGTTTGTTTGCCAATCACAGTCCAACCAAATTGTTCCCAGCCAGTTGAGGGGACCATATCATCGGATAAAGGATCAAAACCGATTTCTCTGACGTAACCCCATACTGGATCTGGAACACTGGCATAAATACCAGCCAGCCAATCTTCGGTGCGTACTTTATCGTTAAACACCATGTCAAGCGTCAATTGATCATCAGGCATTTTGTCCAGGTACTTTTCACAGGAGCAAAATACACTGCTAAGTAGCAGCAGTAATATAAATATATTATTTTTCATAATCATTCAATTTTTTAAAATCCAAAAAAATCTAAAAATTCACCTCTAATCCAACGGATAATGATTTCATTACAGGATACCTCAGGCCATTATTTGTATCAATTTCGGGATCCCATAATTTAAAGCCGGAAAAAGTCAGAATATTTGATCCCCGGACAAATATTCTTGCACTATTCATATAAGCTTTTGCCAGTATGTTTTTTGGAAAGTTATATCCAAACTCAATATTTTTAAGTCTCAGAAGGCTCATATCCCTGAGCCACCAGGTTGAGGATTGATTGTTGTTGGCACTTTGATAATCGGAGAGCCTTGGATAAAAAACATCCTGACGTGGATTTTCAACTGTCCATCGGTCAACTACGTTGGTAAGAATATTTCCCATAGATCCATTTGCACTACCCGGAATAAAATTGGCACCACCAATAATCCGATATGTTTTTCCTATTCCTTGAAAAAAGAAACCTAAATCAAAGTTTTTGTACTTCAGGTTAGCTCCAAACCCAAAGACCATTTGCGGATCCCAAGTTCCTCCAATTGCACACTTATCTAGGTCATCAATTCGGTTATCCTTATTTATGTCCTTATACTTAATATCTCCGGGACGCACCGGACCAAATGTATGTGCCGGAATATTCTCGTTTAAAGTTCCTTGTTCTATATCAGAAAAATCTTCGTTTGTGAAAAGACCATCAGCAACTAGTCCAAAGATTTGACCGATCGATTTGCCAGTTGATTGACGATTGGTTCCTTGTAATGCAAGCGGTTCATCCTGCTCAATAATGGTATTAACTGCATAGGTGAAAGTTCCACGAACAGAAACAAAAAGATCCTTTGTAACTTGTTTATTGACATCTAAGGATAAGTCAATCCCTTTATTATCAACCTTTCCGAAATTGGCCCATGGAGCATTTATAAATCCACTTGAACCCGGAATTGTTTTTCGTTGCATAAAAATATCACGACGCATCTCTTTGAAGAAATCAGCCTGGAATTCGATACTGTTCCACAATCCTAATTCGAATCCAATGTTAGCTTTAGTGACGGTTTCCCAGGTTAAATCTTCATTGCCCTGATCACCTTCTCTTCGACCTGCCCGATTGTAATCGTTATTTACTCCCCAACGATAGCCATCAGTATCTCCGATTGTTGTGATGTATGCAAAACGGCGTCCATCTAAATTGTCATTCCCTACTAAACCATAGGAACCTCTAAATTTAATTTTAGAGATTGTTTTTTTGAACGGTTCCATAAAGGGTTCCTCCGAAAGCAACCAACCCGCTGCAACTGACGGAAAAAATCCATAACGATTTCCTGAAGCGAAATTTTCGGATCCGTTGTATCCGAAATTGAATTCTGCGATGTAACGTCTTGCAAATGAATAAGAAAAACGTCCTGCAATACCTTGATACCTAAACGGAAGTTTGGAGCCGTTATCGTATTGCCTTTTGTTAAATAAGAACATGGCATCAATATAATGCTTCCCGAAATTTTGGTTGTAGGAGATATTGGTTTCCATGTAGGTGCTTTTATCTCCCCAGTCAGAACCGGTTGAATAATCTAAAAAGGATTGCCCGTAGCTTGCAATAACAAGCTGTAAATTTCCGTCGGCATCCCGACCGACGGCTGGATTATAATAGTCAGGGCTTTTGGATCTTGTGACAGAGTTATTAGAATATCGGTCAAATGAGAAAAGTGCTTTTGCCTTTAATCCCGGAACTAAAAATTTCAAATCCTGTTCAAAGGAAAATAGTGATTCTATTTTACTTGCACTGCTTCTTTCATAACCACTCTGGGTTGCCATAGCCCAGGGATTCGATCGTTCCGGTGTTCTTGGAATTTCTCCGGTGGAATATATGGCTGGATGGACGTATGGGGGAATGGTGAACGCTTCAGTAAATAATGCGTCAATCGATTGGGCTGGAGCATTCCTATCTTGCATGTAACCTCCAACATTAAACCGAAATAATGTGGTTGGGGTCAGGTTCATATCTACATTCGAACGAACATTATATCGTTTTAATTTTAGAGAAGAATCCCATCCCTGCGTTTTATCTCTTTCGATTATTCCATCTTCGCTGTAATAAGATGCGACCAAAGAATACCGTAAAATTTTAGAACCACCCGAAACAGAAAAATTTACCCGACTATTTTTAGCCTGATCTTTTGTAATTAGATCTAACCAATTTACATCGGGATACAAATCCGGATCAACTTTATTTCTTATGTTATCAATCTGTTCTTGGCTGTAAAGACCTTCTGCCCCACTTTCTTTGCGTATACCATTCATTATTTCCAGGTAATCAGCAGCACCAACAAAACTGGGTAGTTTAGATGGTTGAGTAAAACCTTGTTCTGCACGAACAGTAATTTTGGGTTTACCTATTTCTCCCCGCTTGGTATTGATTAAAATAACCCCATTAGCTCCGCGTACGCCATACACAGCACTTGCTGAAGCATCTTTTAGAATTGAAAATGAAGCAATTTCCTCCGGATCGATATTGTCTAATGAGCGTTCGATACCATCAATGAGAACAAGTGGGTTTCTGTTCCCTCCAAATGTACTAATCCCCCTGATCCAGAAGCTTGAATTATCGTAGCCTGGTTCTCCTGAACGCTGAACAGCAATCACCCCGGCAAGTTGACCGGCCAGATTATTGCTCATTGATCGAGTTGTCCCAACTTTTAGTTTTTGGGGATTAATAGTTGTTATTGAACCTACAACAGAGTATTTTTTTTGTGTTCCGTAACCCACTGCAACTACTTCATCTAATCCAACAGTTTCATCCTCAAGAAATATGTTAATTATTGATTTTTTCCCGATAATTACTTCCTGAGATTTCATCCCAATAAAGGAGAAAATAAGGGTATGGGTATCATCCGGAACATTCAGACTGAAAGTTCCATTGTTGTCTGTAATCGCACCGATAGTGGTCCCTTTGACAACAACACTTACACCGGGGAGTGGAATTCCTTTCGAATCTTTGACTGTACCTGTAAGTGCCTTTCGTTGCTGGATCTCCAATTCGGTCCGCACGATGTTGGGTAATTCTCTGGTGTCCGGCGATAAAATCACAATCTGTCGATCGTAGATTTTATACGAGTTTTCAGTGCCATTAAAGACCTGGTTAAGAATGGATTCGACGGTATCGTCATTGACTTCTACATTCACTTTACGGTCGGCGTCCAACTGTTTTTCGTTGTAAAGCATGATGAATTCGCTGTTGTCTTCAATCTTCTGAAATACTTCACGGACTGTTACCCCACTTAATTTTAGTTTAAACCTGGTTTGCTGGGAATAACTGTTTCCGGCAACCGTAACCATCGTAATTAAAACGAAGAATGTTAAGAATTTCATCCGTAATAAAATTTTAGACATGCTTCCCGGGGGGAAACATTCCCATTTACACTTTTTTTCCATAACTTTGTAAAGTTTACATTTAACACTTGTATTCAACGATTGAAGTCGGTAGGTTGGTAGACTTACCGGCTTTTTTTATCTCATTTTAAGTTCTGTTATTTTCTTCTCAATTAATATTTTATCTCCATCAATCCGGTATCGTATTTTGGCCACATCTGACAAGGCAGTCATTACTTGTTCTATCGATTCCTTCAGATCCAGTTTCCCTGTAATTCGATCGGCTGTTGACAATTGGGGATCAATGATGAATTGCACATTGTAATAGCGTTGCAGTTTATTCACCCACATTGCAGCTCAAAACCTTCATTTCAGTTAATTTTCGACTAAAAGTGACTTTTTTCAGGTCATATTGATGGCATTGAATTCTCAACCAACTGATAATCAAGTATTGAATTTTTATGGATTT